>Ga0126343_10001652_pt1 | contig 10755 bp, 7 predicted proteins | sample Cyp2metagenome_FD_92531 | JGI IMG/M metagenome (GOLD analysis project Ga0126343, IMG submission 92531) | Coral microbial communities from Lord Howe Island, Old Settlement Bay, Australia - Cyphastrea 2 metagenome | ecosystem: Host-associated > Invertebrates > Cnidaria > Coral ... | reverse complement strand
TTAATGGAGGTCATTAAAAAGATGAAATGCAGTTTCAGCTAGATTCGACAGAAATTAGCTCTGACATTGACAACTTCACAAAATGCTTCACTAAATGTCCTGGTAATTTAAATCAACATGTTAAAACTGAGAACTTTTATTCATTTTTCTTTTTTTTTTTTTTTTTTTTTTTGCAGCCGTTACTAAATCCTTGTTTGAGGGTGACATCGCTTTATCTGCATTTGACCGGAGGTTCGTGGACACCCGAGAGGAAGGAGATGTTGACGGAGAACTGGGGCAGAGCCGGCAAAAACGAAACGCCAATCGCAACAGGATGGTTCTCTGGCAAGACAAAATCGTCCCTTATAAGTTTGATCCGGGCCTTCCAAGTAAGAAAAAAAAATCCCACCTTTTTATCAGTGAAAACTATATACAACAAAATAGAGATCGAGTGCTATAGATCAATCTGCTGTCTCTGAGATTGGACTAAGCTGTTACTTCAGTTGAGTCTGAGGTTATACGAGTGTTCTTTTGCTGCTGGAAGGCATAAAAGAGAGGTGAAAGGTATTACTTTGGCTCCGGTTCTATTTCAAACCGCTGATAGATGCAATAAGTTCGAGGAAGCCTATACAACTTGATTCATGCACGTTTTCGATCTTCCAGTTTGCGTTTATTCTATCTCCCCACGAGTTTCACATTTTGCAAAAGGGTTGGTCGGTGGGCTTAATTCTAGCAGTGCAAAAGCAAAAGCCCTTTCCACATGGTATGTGAAGAAATTAAATAAGCAGGAATGTGTTTTATTCATTGCAGTCGAGTACCATGCAACTGTTCTTGAAGCCATAGCAGAGTACCACAAACACACTTGTCTGAAGTTTGTCGTGCGAACTAACGAACTAAACTGGCTCCTGTTTGTGCACAAAGAAGGGTAAGAAATGAGACAATTACGCTTAGTTTAGCAAACCACTGAGTAATTGATAAACCCGTAATCTGATTGGCTAGGTAACTGCCGACCATCAGATCTGTAATTGGCTATATCATGCATCTGGATCGAGCAAGCGCTTGTGGTGTTTCTCACTGTCGTTGGTAACTCCAGCTTTTCTCTCCATCTCGTTGTTAAAAAGGGAGTCCACTAGACTATTCCCCACTTAGAAACCAGAAAATAAAAGGATGAGTCTCATCTCGAAGTTGGTTGCGGGATGAAACAAAAGATATTGTCATACTGTCCCCAGTAGCATCATATCATTAGGCATTGCGAGATGAGGGCAACTAAATAAAAAATTATTAAATTTCTTCGCAAGTTGAAATGGACTTCGTGATTATAATAGTTCACTGATTTTGTGAGAGTTTGTAAAATCCTTTGGTTAGAGTGATTGATTACTTTCCAAACCTGTGCTCATGCAATGCAAAGGCAAGAAAAAACTTGACTCCATTTTCCCCTTCCGTTTGAATTGAAGGTCTTGGGTTCATGCATGCGAAGTGTCATCTCAGCCAAGACAATAAATGATTTTCAGGGAATGCCTACTTTTGTTTGCAGAAAACCTCCATCTCAAGCAAATTAAAGCAGACACTTAGAAGGAAAACATATACTTTTTCCACAAATTATAAAGTTACCCGTTTTGTATCTAGATGCTGGTCTAGTGTTGGGAGAAAGTACTGGAGAGTCGACTCCGGGCAGGAGGTCTCTTTGGGCAAGCATTGTAACTACAAAGGAACAATCATGCATGAAATCATGCACGCGATTGGATTCTGGCACGAACAGTCACGGCCTGACAGAAATCAGTACGTAGAAGTGCTCTGGGAGAATATCGTACCCGGTAATGTTATCTTAGGGTTATCGCATTCTTGGTAGAGAATCCCTTGAAAGCGAGCTGTTTGTTAATCAAAGAAAAATTGTCCCTTACTTCCATTGTTTAGGTGAGTCACACAATTTTAACAAGTACGACAGAGGCAGGGTCGACACACTCAAGGTTCCATACGATTATGATAGCATCATGCATTATGGTACGGATGGCTTCTCCAGGAACGGGAAACCTACTCTGAGGGCGATCAGAAACCCAGCAAGAACACTCGGTCAGAGAAATGGCTTCACTCAGATTGATATTCAGGAAATCAATTCCTTGTATGAATGCAGCAGTAAGTCATGTGATCGAATACTTTTTTTGCTTAGTCACAGCAAGCATAGACTCCCAAAAAAGCATCACAGGTGTTGGCTGAGTTTGCTTTTAAATTCCATGCTTGCACTCCTTGCAGGGTGACCCATGCCGAAAAAATCGAAGGCCAGACCAGACGATATCCTCCGGGCTGGGGGTTTGGTGCAGGGCTAACAACCCTACCTATTAAAACACGCGGCTGGGGCTTAATAACGTTTTTGGCCTGACAATGCCAATTTTGTATATCAGTGGAACAAATATTGATATCCATGTGTTGTTTCTGCTTCCCGCCTTCATTGACTGACTTGTTAGCTATTCCGCATTGACCTAATAGTTTTGCAATACTGTTTTGTTCAAGATGCGATAAGTTCAGGAAAACCCGGATGGAGCGGCTGGTCGGACTTTGGACCGTGCAGCTCCAATTGTAAGAAAACTCGACAAAGATTCTGCGCTTCCTCTAACAAAGACGTAGATTGCCCTGGCCAGTCGTACGGTGTGCAGAGCCAAGAGGTTGTGTGTCCTTCCCAAGAGTGCCATGGTTAGTAACAGGTGGCGTAGGAAAGGGATGCGAAGTAATGCTGGGGAGGACGACAAAAGGTGACAATGACTACTGTTGTCACGCCTGAAATTTGAACTGAGTAATCAGGATCAATTGGGAGAAGGCGGGAAAGACTCTACTTTCCTGCCCTCATAAAAGGAAAGAGATTGTAGTTAAGCAACATTTATCACCGGAGAGGCGTACGGCATTACGTATTCATGACCAAATCGCAATGAAAGAAGTGATAATATGATAATTTGTGTCTCCATGACCCAAGCTTTTTATTTCTGTCACCAAAAATGGGTTGATCACGTCGCTCTTAGGTCGCTATCGTCGGGTACAAATCATTTTGAAGAAAAACCCACTGTTCTTTGTCAAATTAATCCCAAAATACTCGAGCTGGACAACTTAAGCATTGTCTTTATTTTAGATGCGAAAGAAATGCCATTATGTACCACGTTATTTCGGAAGGGCAGTTTGGTTTTGACTGCCGCTATTACTGCTTTCGGCGTAATAGAGATGCCTTCGGTCTGTTTGATTGAACGTTTTAAAATCTTAAGTGCAATCCCGCGTACTAAAACTCTCGATTTTTCGAATCTCCACATGACTCTTAGCTAAAGTCGTCTCCCACCCTTCAATTAAACACGGTAAATGTAAGTGTAGCTCTTGAAGGGCCTCAAACAAGATAAGACAGGTTAAAATTTGAAAGCGATCCCTAGCTGACACGATTGAAACTTCACAAGCCTTCGATTGCCTGAACTACACAGTTTTCGATAGATTAAATGTGAAGACTGTATCCGTCGATGACTGTAGTTAAGGCAGTCAAAGCTTGTAATTTTTTAAATTTTTACTGTAAATTTACCCTAACCTCGAACTATCGTGGCTTACATTTTAAGGCAATTTTTGTTTCCCTTGGAGGTCTGCAAAATCGGGATTCAACTGTAGTTCTAAACCGGTTCAAACTCGAAAATGTTTTGTTCAATCCGAAGCCAACCAAACTTGCCGAATTTAGAAAACAGGCCAAGCCCGAATAAACAGCAGTTAAAACACCTACTTAACTTAATTGAGTAATTAATCAGTGTGATGTATCCCAAAGCACCCGTGGATGGTCACTGGGGCCGCTGGTCATCATGGAGTGCTTGCAGCCCAAAATGCGATAAAGGAACGAGAATAAGAACTCGTAAATGCGACGATCCTATCCCAGCTCATTCCGGAAAACCTTGTCCTGGGGACGACAAGCAGCAGGAGGCTTGCACAATCAGGAGGTGTAGTGCCGGTGAGTACATCTTTCCTCGTGTGCTGTTGGGGGACCATAAAATGAACGGAGAGTAGATCTGTTTTCTCGCGATATCTTATTTTTACAATCAAGCCTCCGAACAACTGCAGCTAGTTAAGAGATCTCGAATAGGTGTTGAACATAACAAGTACGACCTGTATAGATTCAGATAATCATTTGAGGTCATTTTTAGTCTTTCTCTTAATTATCCTCGCATGTAACTGTTTTATTGTTTCATGTATTGATCTATTGCAAATCTTTTTTGTTGACAGGCCCCGATGATTGTGACTTTGATTTTGTTGGATCCTGCCCCTATTGGTCTGCAAACAATGATAACAGCGATAAATATGAGTGGCTTGAGGGGTCTGGTGGGACTCCCAGCAGCAATACTGGACCTTCTGCTGACCACACCACCGGCGCAGGTACAAAGTTCACTTTAAGATAGGTTAGGTCCTCTTTGTACTCCATTGTATTAACACTGTGATGTTTACCATTCTACAGGTAACTATTTTTACGTTGAAGCGTCCAGTCCCGCTCAGGAAGGCAACAAGGCGTGGCTGCTCAGTAATCAATTTCCAGCAACCGCTGGTCGGTGCTTGTCGTTTTGGTATCATATGTACGGCTCATCAACTGGATCGCTAAATGTCTACATGATGGACAAAGACAACAAGTCAACGATCGTTTGGTCCAAATCTGGTGATCAAGGGAATCAATGGAACGAAGCTAAATTTACTCTTGAGAGTAACCTAGATTACAAGGTAGGGTAACGGATCCGTCTCTTTCTCATCGTTGGAAAAGAAACTGGTCATCTGAGGTTTAGTACGAAACAAAACAAAAATTGGAACAGGTAGAATAAAGAGAAAATCGATTTTCATTTGCATACTTGCAAAGGAGTTGTTAACCTGTCCGCCATGGCCAGGAAAGCGAGGAACAGCAGACAACAAAATCAGCAACAGCAGTAACTCTATTTCTCTATGATAATTTTACAAGTTTAGTAAAACTCCACGTCTTTCTGAAAAAACGAAATGCTTGTTCAGTATAAAAATAATTACCTTATTTTCCAGGTGCTGTTTGAAGCCGTAAGAGGCACCAGTTTTCGAGGAGACATTGCACTTGATGATATCGCATTTACTGACGGACCGTGCAGTAAGTTTTGATGCTCGAGTTCTCCTAAGACCCAGATCTAAAAGAACTGGTGATAGTATCAGGCTTAGGTTGGTCGGGATACATGTGATGCGTTTTTAGAATCAAAACAGTACTCCGCCATTAGGCACCCGTGAGATAAGTAAGAAAGAGATAAGTAAGGTAGGTTAAGTCTGCATGCGAGGATAGTGGCCCAAGACTATAAGTGAACACACATTGCTTTGTTTTGACGTACCGCCAGATTCTCAGCATTTAAAATGTTGAATTATAACCTGTGGATCTCCAGCATGGGACTAAATGAGTTCATTTCTAAATTTCCGATAGTTGAGGAAGTCGGCTGCTTTCAGGATAACGCAAACGACCGAGCTTTTCCGAAGATGCTGAAGAATATGAGAGGTGGGATAGACTGGAATCATCTGGAGAAAATCGTTCAGAAGTGTGCCACTCTTACTAAAGAGAACAATTATAAGGTGAGGTGCTTGACCAACTGCATGAAAAGCCCATAAATTTTATATTTTTTGTGTTCTTCTATCATCATTCAAAGAGGTAGACTACTTACTGCCGTGCGTCTGTTAAGTGACAGATCAAAGACGACGTCAAAATGTGGTAAGAACATCAGAAACACACTCGGCCATCGCCTATTGTGCCACTTGTTTGCTCCTACCACATTTCGACGTCATCTGTGATCTATTACTGAACAGACGCACGGCAATATGGATTATGTTTGCTTAACAGACCACGCTAAACCACATTCGATCTGTTAACTCTACGAGGGTTCAATCATAGATAGTAAAGAGACTTCTACTATCCATGGTTCAATCGATTAATAACTTAACAGTATTTTTTAGAAGAGATAATCTTGTGTCAGAAGTTAAAATGGTTATAAAATTCTATCCCTCTGAATCAGTCTGCAGCGAAGTATTGGGACGGCTGAGATCGGCTTGTTTCATCTTCAGATCCATCGTGCAAGGAATGCATAGCCAAACGTTGCTCAACCTACTAACGAAGTCTTAACAAACTCGTCAGTAATAATTTGATTACTTTCTTTAGGTTTTTGCCATTCAGTTTTACGGGGAATGTTGGAGTGGAGACTCGTCCAAGGTTCAGTACGATCGCTGGGGAGCAGCTGATAAATCAAAATGTCCGCTTGGAGTCGGAGCAGCAAATATCAATTCTGTGTACAGACTTCTTCCTTAGACGCAACAGCGATGAGTGATTTTAGTTAAAAGTCGGAAAGTTATTTATCGTTTATCAAACATGCCTTTGGGAGAAGGTAAAGAGAATAATATGCGTAACATTCGGCATCGGATAATTGTTTGGAAGTGAAGAAGCGGAATAAAAAAATGATGTCTATCTGTCGAGTTATATATCTATCAACAGTCTGAATCGTTAAAACCGAAGGGCATGTGCTTTGAGGGGCATGGCGATGAGTGCTTTCTCTCCGTGAAAATTGCGTTTTAAGTTAACACGGTAAGAACATTACTTCTGTCTAAAGTTTGCATTGTTTAGAATTTTTGCCTTACTAGAAACCTTTCATTGCCTAAAGCTTAACAAATGGCCACAATAGCTCGGGCTTGTCTACTTCCCACACTGAAAATTACATCTAAATTCATACTAGTTATACGACTTTAACAGTCTATTCTCCAAGGATAAACCTAAAGTATGACCAAAATTGAATGGCTGGCAAAACTCTTTACATTCTACTAGCCACAATGAGCTGTAATTTGCACTAATTTACTGGCGCATGCTTCAACGGGCGCTACCACAATGGTTCCACAATGGGTAGATCGACCATTATCGCCAAAATAAGCGTTCGCTCAAAAAAGTTAATGCCAGTCTAAGATTACTCTGAAATATTTGGCTGTGCGATTTCTAGATAATAAGGTAAAACGCCCTGTACCGTATGATATGTAAAATACTTCGACTGTGAAGTACATCAAATCTCCTTCGAGTAGAATTTGCTGGCCAGTGCAGCAGTGGACATGGTTGTGCGCATAGACCCTTTGCATAAATGGCGCCTTTATTTGAATAGCAATACTTATACATCCTTAGCTTCACTTTCGTGAGAAAAATCCTTTGTCTTGAAACATGAGTATGAGGCTGAGGATGTATAAAGTATTGTTATTCAAATCTAGACGCCATTTATGCTAAAGGTCTATAAATAACTCTAAAAGAACATTATCTCCCCCTGAAAGTATCTCTAAATCGTTGGTGACCCTGGTGGCTACTTCGGCTACTTTACTAAAATTGCGTTTGACATATGCATGATTATCATAACTCTATTGAAGAGAATACAAATCTTACTGTAAATCTTAGGCCAGGGTGAAACGCGGTACCGTCACATGAGCCGAATCGAAAGCAAATGAGAAAAGCCTTTTGTTCTCCCTCATTAGCATTCGATTCGGCTCATGCGAAGTGTGGCGTTGGATCCCGGCCTAACCTGATCTGCATTTTGTCTTTGATCGGCGATCTTCTCGAAGTACAACTCGGTGGTAGATACGTCATGTGTGGGGGCACAAATTAGCAATGTACTGTCGCTAATCCTGCGTACTTCATCTTCCCAAAATTATCTCGAAAGAAACGAATTTTGATGAAAAAGCGAGTGTTATGTCTCATATATTAAGTGTCTAGGTCCCACACGATCAGTCAATAATAGGGCTGCTCGCAGCAATTCTAGACTTTCTTTAAGAGACACCTGTAGAGAGGCGCCACGCGCCTCTCGCAACAAGTTTCATATTTGGTAGAAAATACATTAGAAGAAACAACTGAAACAAAGTACAAGAACCCTGGAACAATAGAGGTGCGCGTTATTAAGAACGAATGAAATTAGAGGTTACGAAGAGGTGCGTGGCATCTGCCCGTAGACCCTGTGCTTCAACGGAGAATATTCAGAGAGCTGTCGACATATATATCTTGCAATAAAAGTGTGTTAAAGGAGAACGGAAGGCTAGCAGTCGTATTTTATTATGGAGCTTAATACTATCGAAAAAGCTTAGATTTGAAGTTAAAAGCAATAAAAGTATTATTTTCCTTTCGAAAGTGACGAAAAGAGTCCAAAACCCGTGGCCATTTTTTGAATTTGAACTTCCGCCGTTTTGGACAGCTTTTCTTCCGGTTTCTTCCATAAAAAGAATGCCCCCGCCATTTTGTGACGTCACTGCGCATATCCATCAGGGCAATAAAACATAAGAGGAATCGTGTCGAAAATGCTTGGATTATGGCTGAGATCGAGCCTTATTCTTTTGAACCCGTGCGAGATAGTTCGCAGTCAGAGGAAGACGATGCTCACAAGAGTCAAGATGAGCGCCGAAGAGGAAATACATCGTGGTGTGTATGCGAGTGTTGTGCAAACTGGGAAGTTAAGGGCAACAAGAGAAAGAATGCTTATGCTGCAAGGAAATCGAGCAAGCAGTTAGTAAAATTTCAGGTTAATAATACTGTTGTATTCAGCCGCAGATATTAGTTATTTTAGCACCAGGAAGCTAATAAACAGGCATAGACCCGGTGGGAAGAAAATGTTGTTTGGTTTTCTTCATTTATTTGGTATTTTGGTGTGGCGTTAAATGATCTAGTGGAAACTGTATAAGCGACCAACCGTTTAATTTTTTATGACCTTATTTACCTCTTCGTGAAGAGCTTTATTTATCCGACGTTCACTTGCAAGCCTTCTTGCGTTTACGTTTACTGCTGGGCCAGACATTGAGGTTACAGCAACTTTCGAAACACTCCTTCTCAAAGTGCTCCGAACAGACTTGGCACTGGCTAAGTTTGGGCAAATTTGCCCTTTTAATACGCACTAGCCACTCCTTAAGAAATGGTTTCTTTTTTAAGGGCAGTCGATGAAAACTTACTCCTCTCGTTTAGAATCTCTGAGCGCTCTGGTTAACAGCCAAAACCATTTTACATTTGGTAATGTTACCTTGTTGAAATTCGCGCTTCTCGTGCGCAGAGACGTCATGCTATGTGCCCAAGCCTTCAACATGGCTTCCAAAATGGCGGACGTTCAAGTTGTTTTGGTGCGAAGGTTTTTGCTGTTACAATCAGGCTAAAAGGTAAGTTCACATCCTAAAACAGCGATTTGATTACAACGTATCATGGTGTTTCATAAGAACGACTTTTTAAAATTGGGTTTTCGCCTTCCGTTCTCCTTTAAAACAAACCAAGCACTTGAAATGACAATGTTTTTATTCTCTAAATTTGCACGGATCAGTATGGATCAGTACGGAAAAACATCGCCGCTTTAAATGGGATTTGATATATGGGTATTAATGCTCAGGCCAATTCTTTGAAATTCTGTTCGCTTATAAATTAAACTGCAAGGTCGAATGATTGTCTTTTTCATGTTTCGTCCAATCAGAGCAAAATGATGGGAATCGCTATGATACAGTGTCACCTTTTCTATAGCGCTTTGCAAATTTCTTTAAACGTAATGGGGTAATTAGCTTGGGCGTTTCTGAGCTCGGAACATATAAAGGTTGAAGTTTTGGCTAACATTCCTGTTTCCTTGCTGCCCGAAGAACGCTCTCGTAAAGACTCCCGGCATTGTATCCACAAGAAGCTAGTAAAACTCTGGATATTTAGCATAACCGAAGACGACAATGGCAGTGAAACGTGCTTTCTTGGTTTTGGTGGTGTTGGCTTCAATCTTGTCCAAAAATCTTGGTTTCCCAGCAGGTGAGTATTTTTCAAACATTTAAATCACCATCGAGTCAGTTTAATTTCGGGGAAGATTCTGGGCAACACTTAAAATAATTAAGCTTCTAATTCAAGTCGGTGGGTTTTTCTTTATTCACTATTAGAAAGCACTGTTTTGTTGTTCGGCGCTCAGTTTCATCAAAGCATTCCTCTGTGACATTTTGCCTTTGAAAGCGGAATACGCCAGGGACGTTTAAGAACAAATAGAGCGAAAACAAGATCCTTCTGTCGATGCCAACATATTCTTAGAATGTGGGACAAAGCATTCTATTTTGCACGCACAAATCGCAGCCAAGAACGCTATCTTTAGACTGAAAGAGTATGCGGTCTGTGTTTTTCAATATTTTGTAAAAGGAGTCAAAATTTCAGTTAATCTTCTCAGTGGTAGGTGACAATTGTAACAAGCTGTTTCCTAAAGCTGAAGCAGCTTTCTGGACTATGGCTGGTGCCAGCTGCAGTTGGCAGAATGAGACTTTGCTCGAAATTCCAGGGATAAAATTTCTCTATCGAACTAAACTTGAGAAATAATACTAAAAGAATCGAATCCCAAAGGATGCATAAAAAGTTTACTGAGCGGCATCCTGGTATTAACATGGCACGTGGTCGTTAAGTGTTTTTCTCCAGTGTAAAATTAAAGAATTCTGACATTAGATAACACCTATGAAAGCGAACAACAGCATACTTCAAGACATGGTTCGTGGCTGAGAACGAATGGTTCGCAACCTTGAATGTTTTAGAGGAAAAGTTGAAGTTGCAAACAATGCTACGTTTGCGATCTAATAAGACGAAAAACAAAAACAAAACAGGAGGTGTTTACATGTACATCATGTGCTTGTTGCGTAGTATCTGAAAACGAATTTGCAGTGGCATTTCCACGAGGTGGCTCTTCATCCACTGTTTCCAGATCGAATTGGAATTTAGAAGTGTTGATTTTTGTGGAGGGAGGAAAACCGGAGTACCCGGAGAAAAACCCT
>Ga0126343_10001651_pt1 | contig 10757 bp, 6 predicted proteins | sample Cyp2metagenome_FD_92531 | JGI IMG/M metagenome (GOLD analysis project Ga0126343, IMG submission 92531) | Coral microbial communities from Lord Howe Island, Old Settlement Bay, Australia - Cyphastrea 2 metagenome | ecosystem: Host-associated > Invertebrates > Cnidaria > Coral ... | reverse complement strand
TCTTTCTTTTTAGGGTTCTGAAGCCGCGGCATGCGAGATCAAACGTAGATCAATACGCCGGAAACAGTACAATGCGACATTAGATAGTAGGGAAGTCACTTAAAACTGAATCAGTTATAGCTAACTAAATTACCACTCATTAAAATGATAATCAGGGGCCGTTTAAACACACAAAAGGGATGCCAGGCGCGTCCAAGAGTGCGGCCTGCTCCGTCCCCGAGTGATAAATGAGTATATATTAAACTCCCTAATGGGCGCACTAGAAGACCCTTGTTCAAATAACACTGTGATTAAAGTAATTTCGTTTAATTTCCTTGTGCATTTGATTTAAGTCCCAGTCGGAATCTTTAGTGCTTGCAATCGTTTCATTTATGATAAAAAAGAGACCGTTTTGCAAACAATATCTTAAAAAACCATCGTGATAACGCATATATATCGAAATAGTTCTCTGATCACAGGGTGTCGTTTTTTCTGTGCTAAGACTGCGCTGAGCGAAGGCGGGTTTTGTGATATTTAAAACGTCAGCTGTTTTATTAATTAAGGCCAAAAAATCTCCAAGTGTACTCGGTCAGTAACAGAGTTTTATCACATGTTACTAGTGCAATAAAATAGCGTTTTTGAAAAATTCAGCTTACGATGCTCTTTAAATTTAAGACCACGTTGAAGTTCATCAGCCTCTTTCACGCAGGTTGCCAACAAGTGCCCGTATTTTGCATTTCAATGTTCTATTATCTTAAATTTTAATATTAAATGTTTCCAGAGAAGTTTTATTTCTCCAATATAGCACAACATGACGTGTCACGTGAGTTTGTCTCCTAGTCACTATTACTGTTGCTGAGAAACAGGGTGTCTGTATGCGCCATGTTGCTTTGCCTCCTGTTGCCTGCACACCGACAACTATCGAAGATCGTAGTCCAGTTGGCTACATTAACGCCAGCGGCCATTATCAGAGAGGAGGAGATGCAATTATTCAGTAAAAGCAAAAATAGGAAACGATGTTTGTTGCCGAAGATAAAAAATAGTCACACAACAGTAGCGTGTGGAGTTGCCCAATACTTGCAGTCAACGAGGCGATAGCCAGTGATATTAAACCCGGCAGCTGCGACTAAGAATGGTACCAATTCAATCAGATGCAAATCAAACGCCATTTATTCACCATTTCCTGAGTAGTCTATCCATTAATTAAATTTTAGATTTAAACCTTTTGCGCCAAAGATAGGTAGATGTTTTTGACGTGGTGCAATAAATCGCTGTGTGGCAGCTTCAATTTTCCAAACATTGATTGTTTTGGCGCGAGAGTGGAACTGGCCACGTACGTACGGACCTTCTGTTTCTCTCCATCAAGTGATGCTTCATACGGTTTTACACGACACGCTAACAGTCTTTATCAACTGCCACAGATTTGCCCTGACCAACAGACCAGGATAGGTTTGTAAGTATTTTTAATGATTTTCTGTCATTAATATTGGGCTGTGTGCGCACGGACGGGTGAAAACAGTTTTAGGCGATGGAATCGGTGTATTACTGAACTGAAGCAATGACATCAGCATGCAGAAAAAAGATTCTGTTTCCCGTTAACACTGTCTGCGTTTGCCATGCATGAGATGAACGTTTCGTTAATGGTTTTCATAAGATTCGTCTGCACTGCTACCGTTAATACTGCCCTGCCGCTCTCGAACGTAGTATTTTTACCGGCGACTTTGGCCTCTAGGAGTTTTAAATGACTTATTGAAAATCTCGAAAAGTGCTGCCGAGTGTTTGAATATGCCTTGTCACTTTTTGGCATCATGTTATTTACACTCGTCTCAACAGAAAACTCACTAATGACAATTGAAAGTGCGTTTAAGAAAATGAGGACTTGAAAAAAGAAAGGTTTTAGTTCGTTTTATGATGTTAGTGTGTGAAGTCCATTGATGCTGGGTTCTCATGCAGGGAATCATCTCAATAAACTGCTTTTATTTCTAGCAAAATTTCTCCCTGATATTACATGAATTTTCACTTAAGTAGCAAAGTGGATTTTGCCGGATGATCAATTTATATTTCATCTGCATTTTTCTTTGAGATGTCCAAGCTGGTTTCCGCTCATCTCTTCGAGATGTAATATTCCAACCTGAGAAATTGGTGTTAATTTTAGATTTTCCTTTGATTCAGATTTAATCTTAAGGTGCACTCTCTAGATTAGAAATAGTTTCTCTGCCCCCTCAACTAGTACTTAACAGATTTCGAGTTATTATTGCTCGAGAACTGCTCAACACTTTCATTTGATCTTAACTGCTAAGCAATAGCAGTTAAGACGATCAAGAGACCCTGGGCACAATAAGGCATTGCTAGCCAGGGCAACTGCATGTACGATCTATATTCAGAATCTGTCTCTTTATTTGTATTATTTTTTGTTGTCTCGATCGATCTGAATTCAAGATTATCCTGGCTGGCTGACCATACTGTCCAAAAGAAAAACTGTTAAAATCCCATGTTCTCAGATTTCAGCGTATTTCCTTCAGTTTTCCGCTAACAAAAGCTAGGTCAGTGATTGTCCATGTTACTCAATGCTTTATATTTCACATAAATGTAGCCGTGCCATTACTCCAGTACTGCCCCACTCGTGTTGTTAATTAAAACGAGAATCTCCCGTCTAGCTTTTCATTAGGCTTTCACATTGACTGTCTTTTATTTAATGGAGAAACCGCAACTACTAAATAGCTCAGTGATGTTGTTGTTATTAAAAGCCATCTGTCCTGGTGAAGGTCATTGGGGTCTATTCTTTGTTTGTGAAAATCATATTATGGATTCAATCTCAGCATGCCAGTTTCACGTTGTGAAGTCTAAAGTTCGATGCCAATGGGAAGAAAATTTTCCTCGCCGATAAATGAGATTATATTGGTGGAAAAAATGACCGACTGATGCAAATAAATTATTTAGAGATGATCTTTAGATTTTATACTGCAGATTACATTTTTTCTTTATTGCCGGTACCAGAGCATCCTTAAGAAATTCTTTTCAAATGGTGTCATGCTATGGCTTGTTTTTCATAAGCTTCAGAGCAGAAAGTTGATAATTCGCTTGTTATTTACGGGTAGTCATTTTTTCCGAAAGATACGCGGCAACTCTTTGAAGTTTCATTTATCCAGTTCCTTAACATGCGCGCGATACGGTTTTCCAAAACATTCGATATTTTCTCTCCATGGAGTGACGTGTCAAACTTGTTCTCCTGCGGGCCACTGACGAATCTCATATGCACTTTTATCGTTTCCGCGCGGGAGTTTCAGTAACTTATGAAAACTTGACTGACGGTATTACGTGTTGTCTCAGACTGATTTGAAAAGATTTGTCTAGGTCTTTCATCGCCACTTTCGTGGTATTGAATAGAAACGTATTTGCTCCCACAGCTACAAGACAGGCTAAATTATAGATCACTGAGCCGCGCGTGGTAACGGAGTGCACGAACTTTGTCTTTGAAAAATTGCTTCTAATACCAAAGAACGCTAGCCTCTTGTGAATTATAAAGAAAAATAAAGGCCATCTTTTTGCATGTTGGGTTATACTTGAATCACATTTAGCTTCATTTCCCAGCAGGCCAACTTGCAAACTTACCGACCGATCAACATGAATGCCCAGCCCGGCGTTATGTTTCGATATCAACATCACTAGTGGGAAAAAGTTGTATTTACGCATGATGCATTACAGCTAGTACAGTCATGTTGGTTCTTTTATTGTATCTGCAGATCATCTTTGAAATAAAAAGTTTCCTCTCTATGATAAGACACTACATTGCAACGACAGAAGGCACCAGAACACCCTCGGGCCTAGAGAGCACTTTGATAGAAATCTTTTCCTAGACACAAACAGTAAAATATGTCGGATACAGATAGCGCTCATCGGGAATCGATCAACCTGGCAACCCGCAAAAAAATACCACTAATCGGTATTGACAAGCTTATTTCAAATAAATTACCGTCATCAAAATATCAAGAAGCGTGTGAAAAATACGATGCGCGTTTTTATTTTTATGGCCTGCATTCGTTGAATTTCAAGAGACCTCTCACAAGTGTTGACATTGTCAGTCATGAACGTTCACCAAACAACGAGGGTATCTTAGCACGCAAAAATACTGTTAGTGGTTAAAATGCCGGAATACGCGAAATAAGCGGACTGCTAGGGATTTGAAAATCGGTGTCATCCCTGGGGTCTGCAAAAAGTCAAGCCGAGGTGAATTATTATTGCAGGAATAACTAACTAAACATCAAACGGGCACGCAAACAGCAATCGCTCTTTTGATTTAATTAGGCAGTGATAGACACGCGTTTATTATTTTACCATACATGACTTTCTTTCACTCCTTCTTAATCCTCCCTCTTGATCTCTTTTGCTTTCACGATTACCCGAGGGATTTCTCTTGTTGTTGCTTGGGATTTGATAGTCATTTTACCAATATTCAAAACTCTTTGTCCAGATTTGGTTGTTGTTTGCGCAGACCATTATGGTAAATGGGAGAGATTAAACCGAGTACTTCGTTGTTTACAAAAGAAAATCTATTTTCTTTCTCGCGTGGTACAGATCTGTAGATGTTTGACCATTTTGAAGCTCAATTTTGAAGAATATCCATTTGGGTCGTTTAACGGTTTATCGACAGCGACAATTTTCGAAAAACTGCATTTCAACTTTCTGTCGGAAACGTCTCTGAAGGTCCTGAAGCAGCTGGTGTCAAAAACATGGCGTAATCAGCTTTAAGTTAAAGTGATTGTTATCCGTCATCACAAAGCAAAATTTGCATAGGAGTTGTGTACGCTCTGGTTTTGTCAATAACGAGTCAACTATAGGCTTTAAGACTACACTGCAAACGGCTCTACCAGGTATGTTCTCAACTCCGTTCTACCTCAACAATTCTAGTGTATCATTAGAGTTTTAATGACCAGTTTACCGAGGGACAGGCCAGTTTCGCTGCCCTGTTTTCTGCGGTATTCTCTTTTGTTATAAAATTGGTAAAACATAAACGAGAAGAAACGGGTTCTGTATCCCTAAGGCAACCCACTCACAAGAATTTGAAATTCCCAGTCTATGGGTGCGAGGAGCTTTGACCATCAAGAAATATCGTTCACTGCGATTAAACCTAGTAAATTATACAGGATCACCTGTGTTCGATTATTGTAAAATTGCTATTGATCCCCGTCATCAGTTGACAGCAATACAACACGTTGGAACAAAAGCCGGGATTGAAATTCCTTGATCTTAAATTGAAAAGTACGCCAGCGACAGTTTTACTAAGATTCTTTTAAAAAAAAGATGCGAACTGAGGCGAGGGAGTCAGGGTCCATAATTACAAAGCTTTGATGTGAGCTTTAATATTTTCATGGTTCTGTTTGTACCCCTGTTTGGAAATCATAATTTGTCGAGGTTCAGTTTGTCTATATATTTTCCGATAAATACACGTTTACCAGCATGCATATGGGTAGTTTCCGAGATCAGTGAAACTCTACACTCACGAACCACTCTCGAGTGTTATTTTGGTTTCAAACACTTGAGGCGGCGGCTTTCTTATCTTTGTTTGTTTGGTTGGAAAATGAAATCGAATTTAACAAAATGCAAGATAAGTGGAGATTTCACGCAAATATAGAAGTTATCACTGATTAATTTGTGGTATTTTCCTTCTCAGCTTGTTTTGGTGGGATCAGGAAAAGCAATTAACCTCAGCTCAAGGGAAGCACGAACATTGTTTTCTTTGGCGTTCCAGCGAAATAACACCGAGATTATTGGCTTCAACAAGTTTCTTTGGCTGAGCCAGGACTCTATTTCAACAAGGAACACATTTTACAACTCATTTAGAGCGCCTTAGTAGCAGTACGAGAGGTCAACTGAGGTCGGCGATCACTCAGGGAGAGCTCTTTTCTTCAGATACACTCGAGCTTGTCATGGAGCGAACAAACAGAAGAGTTATTTCTATGAATTGATCTGCGGTCTATTTTTTGTCTTTTAGTATCTTCATCAAAGTCGCGGACTGAATTGACTATTTGAAACCCAACCAGGTAACAAGGTTTATTTCACTTAAGGAATGTTGACTTGGTGTTGCGAGAGTTGATAATTTCCTCCTGGGACCATTTATCAAATCATCATTGGATTAGACCACTCCGCGTGTTCACAGCTGTTAACTGTAAACTCTTGGACATTTAAAATCGTGACGATCTGAGGCATCTAGTCTTGGCGTAACTGACCTCAAAGAAACGAGCCAAGACCTACAAAGCTGGAGAAAATATCAGGTCTGTTTAGTAATAGCAGAGCGACAGGACGAGGTTGTCAATGTCATCACTAAACGATACCATTGCAGAAAACAACGAAGAGCAGTCTGTTCTTGACACTCCAGAAGGCAAAGCCCAGCTATGTGTTTATGTGTTGACATTTCTTCTGGGTTCTGTTGGAAATATGCTGGTGCTGTTGGTTGTTCGAAGCAAGAAGAACCGAACAGTCAACGATCTGTTCATTGTGAATTTGGCCATCTCCGACCTCCTCATGATCGGCTTTCTGCCGATATACACGGCCAAAATCCTGGTCAAATTTCGTCACACCACGGCGTTTTGCAAGAGCATTTCACCCCTGGCAACCATGACGTTTTTTGTCAGTGTATTCACATTGACATCCATGGCAATACATCGCTGTTATGTGATCACTAACCCGTTTAAACCCGAGATGCAGAAATGGAAGATCATGGCTTTGTTGGTGAGCTTGTGGGCAGCGTCGTTCCTGGCTGTTCTTCCTCTTGTGCTGGTTGCACAAGTAGGAATACCAGGAACTTATAAGTGCTCTGAAAATTGGCCTTCTCTAAATGCCAGGAAGGTTTACACTGCGTGCTTGTTCGTGCTGCAGTATTCACTTCCGTTGGCCATTATCACAGCAGCCTATATAAGGATAGCAGTGGACTTACTCAAGTCGAGCACGGAGAGATATGGACCGGGACGAAGTCTTAACAATAATCGACGCGACAGAAATGTGTTCTTGCGGCTCGCACGCAAAGAAGATGTCCAGGTTTTAAAAACAGTAGCAGTGATCGTATTAGTATTTGCAATTTGCTTGTTGCCAGTCCAGCTTTCTTGGATGATGCTAGACTTTGGCGGCGAAAAAGAACGAAACATTGCTCTAGAGGTCTTTTTCAAGTTCGATGTTCTTCTCTCGATACTACACAGTTGCCTTAATCCACTGGTCTATGGAACACTGACGAGACGCTTTAGGAGAGGTTACATAAAGTACCTCGTCTACTTGTGTCCTGGTTTAAGGAAGCGATTTTCAAGTTATAATGCACCTCTATCTTCTCAAACCAATAAAACTAATCACGCACCACAGCAAAATGGCTCGGCTTTTAATCAAAGTGATGACGAAAAGATCCCCCTTGGACGAAGTAGTCCCGAACGCGACACCAAAACTACTGAAGTTTAAAAAGTTGCTCAGTAGGAGGTTGTTTTAGTGGCTTTGTTAGTAATTAATTATTTACAGGATCTCTAGTATATTACATTCATTGAACTTGACAAGAGCATACTGTGAGTCTTGTGGCAGCTTGCTTGTATGTTGAACGTGAAGCAATGAAACGATTGTGAATGACCTGAACATAGGTTGCATTAGTCTAGGTCGGAGGTAGCCTGACTTTCAGCCCCCTGCTCCGCTCATAGGAGGCGCCTGAAATTCAGGCTAGGTCCGAGATCTTTTGTGAACAAATTTGTTTAACGAGCACTGTGTTGTTATTTTAGGGCTCTCATGGTAACGCACTCAGCCGTAGTCGATGTTTTATGCCTTACATAAAGTCATTTATTTGGATACTAGGTTCGTCCTTGGACGACTGCAACAGAATTCTTTTAAGACAACATTGATCATTCTGTAACTTCTCCTTCAGATAATTATACTTTGTCAAGCAGATTGGGCGTGAGAATAAAGAAGTACATCTTGTATCATCTCCTCTAAAAGTTTAGCAGTAAAAGGAGAATCCTTATTTCGATCTGGGAAGTTAATTGGGTTAATTTGTACATATCCTAAGTAAAGAAATGCGGTTTAAGCTAAACATGCGGTGCATTAAAATCTTTACAAAAACTAATGACGGACATTTGACTGTTCCTAGATTTAGGTTGCAGAATAGGTTGTTTACCGGTCACATTGAAATAGCATATTTTGAAACAAAATCGCGTCTATCAAGCAAGATTTTTCCAATAAAGATTTAATCTTCACAATACCATCGTGTTATCAGAGTGAACATCTCCGATCCCGTATGAACTTTAATGATTATTAAAGCAATGCTGTAACTTAAACCACTATATCTTTTTTCGAAGCAAAACACATGTGCAATATACGTGTGTCCCGACACCGAACTATGAAATCTTCATCCATGCCCAAGACCTGACCCTTTCCACAACTTTCATCGTCAAGTTCATCTAGAAAAGGGACCCTCATTGATTTCGGATTAAGCAGAAATTGACGGGCAACGTTATGCATGTATACACCGGTTATTAGCCTCATGCCACTCATAAGTATAAAAATATCTGATACAGCCATGAGCTGCCTGAAGACATGTTAAGCTTTACCTCACAATTGTCAGAAAATATAGTAGAATTTCGATTTCTCGCACCCTAGCTTGGTCGAACCTCCCGATAACTCGAACCAAAAGTCGTTCCCTCTCTTCCCCCGATTTCTCAAACTATCCGGTTTTTGGAACTAAGTTTCGTTTTCTTGGAGGTTCAACGAATCGGGATTCCACTGTTAAATCCCTTTTCCCGAACTATGAAAGAGGAAACAGCTTAGTTGGATACGTTTGAAGTAATGTTTAATATAGACTGTTCAAATGCGTTCGCGCGGTCTAACAACATTTGGACGTTCTCTTTATATAGCCTCAGTGTTCAACGAGCTATTTAACGGCTTGATTGGAAAAGTGACCCACTCACTACAAGAAGCCTGTTAAGCTTCACAGGCTAACAACTTGGAATTTCTCATTAAATTTTATAATTTGTTTTGCTAGCAGGTGGCAAGACTAAAGATTAGTTTGAAAGGTTTTAGAATTGAAGTTTTCATCAATGGATTTGCATTTTTCAAATGCTATCGACGACCAAACAACTTTCTTACCGTCCGAAAATTGCTGTCATGAATGTTTCGTAGACTTTTAAAATCAAGCATGTGTTATGTCATAACGTTTGCTAATCTTTTTCAAATATTTTGAATTTTTTGAATTTAAAAGGGAGGTCTGAAAGTCAATTTATTTTAAATTATACACTTGTTTCAAAAGAAAACAAGCCTGGCTGTTGTCGACGGCTTAACAAGTACACTAAATAGCCCCAGGATTGCCCAAAATGAAAATGCTTTGTTTAAACTTTGGAGCCAGTTATTAAGGGTTAAGGATAGAGCGATTGGCTGCCTCTTCTCCCAAATTCAATGTTCGCTCGATCTCTTAAATAACGACAAAAAACCCCAGAAATTAGGACACCTGCCTACATGTATGTCTCAAAGTGTTAATTTTTCCATTTGAAAGGCGTTTAAAGCTGAAATGGCGGTTTGTCAATCATTTGTGCAAAGCTTTCATTGAAAATAGAAATTAAGATCCAGAGCTTATAATCCTCTTTTGTGATACATGTTATTATTTATTTCACCAGCTGACAGAATCAATCGTGAAATCGTGAAATCGTGAAACGAATCTTTGGAAAATCGCCTTACTTAAAATCTCACTAAACTTGACCGGAGCATAAAACTCTGATTATTTGCAGGTTTCGATAAGCTCATGCAGCTCTCACGGCGGTTCCGGTATTTTATGATCGATTGCCAGGACAATTTGAATGTTTTTCGCAAAATGATTGAGCAACTGATATCTAGCACATCTATGATACAGATGTGTTTCCGGTGTTTCCCGATCGATTACTAAGAGTGTTTAAATGTTTTCTACAAATTAATTAGCTGCAGGCTTCAACTAATGACCTCACTAAAATAAAATCATGCAGTTACGCTATCTTTGCCATCAAGAAAACATGGGATCATCTTCCCTCGTTGCTCTTGAATTTATAATTAAGTATTCACTTGATTGTAAGAAAGTAAAAAACAAAGAAATGTTCCCACAAGTCCTGAAATAGTGTTTCATGCATTTTAATCGGCCGTTAATGTTCAGCAGAAATTATGCAAACTTTCCCCCAGTTGTTTTAACAGTTATAGGCCCAATTATTTGGTGTTGTCATGACGATCTTTGTTAAACAATGAAGAGCAAACACTGATAGCATACAGTGACTGTTCCAGTTTGTTTATAGTATTTTAACTTCAGTTGGAGACGGACAAATTAACCACAACGACATAACTGATCATGAGAAAAAAACTCTGGACGAAGGTCACGGTGATAGCAAAGTCCTTGAAGTAACAGATGAGCAAGTATAAAAATCTTAATATCAGTAAGAAAACAAAACTACTTCATAATTCATGTCGGAAAAAAGGTGGCAAGTTGCCACGAAAAGGGGACGGGGGCGAACTCCTTTTATGGGCTATATAGGTATTTTCCACCCCAAAGGGTAGGGGTTTTCAACCGTTTTCGTCATATACAGGTGAAACATTTTGGAAAATTTGGTCATAAACGTGGAATTCATTTTTTGTGTCAGGTAAGAAGTACGATAGGGAAAATGGTAGACTTTGGTCATGATTATGGCAGACGGGTTTAGGAAGCGGGCCTCACACCCCCACCCAATTTTCTGGGAATACCTCCTCCCCCCCCCCCCCCCCCCCCCCCCCCCCCCCCCCCCCCCCCCCCCCGCCCGCAC
>Ga0126343_10001650_pt1 | contig 10758 bp, 11 predicted proteins | sample Cyp2metagenome_FD_92531 | JGI IMG/M metagenome (GOLD analysis project Ga0126343, IMG submission 92531) | Coral microbial communities from Lord Howe Island, Old Settlement Bay, Australia - Cyphastrea 2 metagenome | ecosystem: Host-associated > Invertebrates > Cnidaria > Coral ... | reverse complement strand
TGTGGATGTACACCGACCATTAGTAATTGTTATTTTAGCTTTTGATATGTTAAGACAGTACACTTCGCGTGTTCAAGTGTTTCTTGGTCTTTCTTCGTCACCTCCGCTTTTGGCTCTTGGCTTTGTTTTCTGTGCAAGACCAAGTTTGGGACAGACATCCCCTTCAAAAGAGCGATATCAGAATAATTTAGGGCTCAATAAAGTTAAGCAGGCTTTATTCGGGCACGCGCTCTCTTTGTTGGCCTCGCGAGCGTGACGCTGAATACTCACATTAAACTGGTGGCTCTTCAGAAAGTCCAAGACCACCTTCTTCAGGCTCTGTGTTTCCATTTGTAAGGCCTTTGCCGCCGAGGTGTAGAAGCAATCTCCGTCCCCAGGCGGATTTAAGGTAACTTCGTACCCTAAACGCTCTACTCTCTTTTTCATAGGGTTGGAAAGAAAGAACAAAGCCGAGAAAAAATGGCTTCAAACGCCAACAAACGCGTAAGGCGAGGAAGTACTCAAGAGATAAACAGCGCGAACAACCGTTATATATTTATTTAATATTACTAATATTTTTGTTATTAACTTCTTTTAAAATATTACCCTCGACCCTCGACCCTCGACATGTTACCCTCGACCCTCGACCCTCGACAAAAACCTACACTCTTGAATTGGGGGGAGGGGTACTTCTATTTCTCATTTTATTGTCCAAGATTGTAGAAAGCTGTTCGGCTGTAAACGCCCTGTCAAGGTTTTTTTTATCTAACAGACACGAGGATTGGTTTCTAAGAATTAAGAACTCGATAAAGCTAACCCAGGTTTAGCGAGAATTTTGATTTCACTTTTGTTACTTTTCGGTTATGTTTTCTGTTTTATTGTTTACCCTTCAATTTTGAGTTTGAATACTCTAAAATACACATAACATAAGTGAAAAACATTTTTTACTAGTAAAATTAATGCGTCAGTTTCCTTTTAATCCTGGGTCAGCGCAACCCAGCTTCTAAGATTCACAGCAATAAGTGAAACACTGAAAACATTTTGTTCGATCTTTTATTTGAAACATATTAGTTATACAGCATTAGAGAAAAGAGACTACCTTTGCCCAACACGGAAGAATTAACTAGCTCAACAAAGTACTTTAATGGATCTTTTATAATTCTGCTGTACATTAATGCGATTGCAGAATTCTCCTTTTCAGTTTAGGCCAGTTTGCCATTAAATTGCAATACTTTTTCATGGCTTGTATAGACCTGTTTCTATTTGAGTGTCGAAAAGTGATTGGTTTTGCGCTTACTACGCCAGGCGATTGGCTTATAAAACTCGCGCCACTTTTTCATCCAATCAGAAGTAAAACCAAACCAATCATGACGCGTTTGTTCACGTTTTCCCGCGCTTTGTATCAGCTCCATGTAAACACTGTGAGATTTTATTGGTTCACTCGATTATCTGCGTCTTTTGCGATTGGTTAGAGTGATTACTCTGGTTTAGGTTTTACGACACTCAATTGAAAACGCTCTAAATAGCTGTAACTTATTCTCTTATCGTTTAGTCGGCCCTGGCATTACTGTTCGTCCTCACTTCGTCGTCGCATCAATCACACGGCGTGAATCAAACTTTCTGCTCGCACATTTGTTTGCTTTCCCCCATTATTAAAGTGTTTTAAACTCATGTAACATAACTACTTTCACTTCCTCATTCCGTGAATTTTGACCCTTGAGTCAGGTGGTTAGTGCGAGCTCTTCACGTTCACAACTATCCTTTTTCCTTGGCTGCTAAGGAAACACGAGACGTCTGTCTACAGCCAGGCTAACACTGCTAGCCGGCTCAAGCCCAAATTGTCAAACTCCAATAAACAGGTCAGTTGAAACCAGCAAACAGGTTTGAACGATCTTTACTAATTTACGTCGTGAATCGCTTGACACTGTTCAGTGAAGCGACAGCATGAAAAAAGTCATTTCGTCAACTGTTTAACTGGATCTGGGCAATCGATGATTAAATTACAGACTCGTATCCTTGTTACATTTTGCCTTGATTGCCTCATCTTGGCGTTCGAACAGAGCAGAAGTGCTGACGCAGTACAGACGTTCTGCCATTTCGAACCAGCTTTTCTTCGTAATGACTGCACACCACCTTGTCGCAAATAGTAGATCAGAATCCATTGGCGTAAGTTACGCTGTTGAAGAATTAACTTCTCCTCAATGAATGCTGTCCGAGAGTCCGATTTTCAGGTGCTTTATCCACTGCGATACCGTACAACAACATGTCGTTAACCCCAGGGTTTTGTCACAGCAAAGATGACCAGAGCCAAGAATATCAGAAACAAAGACAGTGCCAAAGCCTTGTCACGTGGTTCACCTTGGTAAGCTTCAGTCAGTACCAAGAACAGCTCCCCTCTGCATACATCTCTGTAACATATCCCACTCTGATCCGCAGTCCTGCGAGTAACAGGAACAACAAGCGTCAATTTTAAGCAAGGACTTTGTTTTTCTGGAGGCGCGGTTGCCTCATGGCTAGTGCGCTCGACTCCGGATCGAGTGGTCTGGGTGAGTCGAGTCCGGGTCAAAGGTTGTGTTATGTTCCTGGGCCACACATTCTACTCTAAAAAGCGCCTCTTTCCACTAAGCTGCATAAATGATTACGGGTGAATTTAATGCTGTTTGGCAAGTTTTTTTGGACAATTCTGCCCTAAGGGGGAAAGACGTAATGAGCTTAAACCTATGTGAAAAAGGTCAGAACACAACACTGGGAACTCCGCGCCCTACTACTTGCGTTGAGAGTGTGGATTCTTTAACGTCTGCTGCTAAACATGTAACACTGAAGATAAAGGAGACGGGGCGTACGGTTTACAGTCCTTATCCAAGAAGATTTAAACTGCTAACTATTAATAGATGTACATGTAATTTTATAAGGTAGCACGTTTTCCTCAGTACGTTGTTTAACGACAATGAGAGTTGATTCGGGGAGAGTAGAAATACCTGGCTCACTTCATACCAGTGAGAGCGGGAGATAACAGTCTTTACCATTACCATTAACCGAACTCACCTTTTGACCCGCTGAGGTTTGGCGGCGGGTACTTGGACAAAAACAACCGAGCTCGTGATCATAAAGTACTGAAAACGAGGGTCATACTCCCTGGCTTCTGTGCCGTTCTCATTGGAACTGGAGTTCTGCTTGGCTGGTGTTACAGATGAGTTGGTTATACTAAGGTTGAATGATGAACTGGCGGCTGTTGGAGTGATGGCTGAGGGACTGGGTACCACCTGCGTAGAGCTTGTGTCATTTCCAGGACGAGAGCAACTCAAGCCGTAACCGCTGACACACTTGTACTGCCAGGTGGTGTACCGGTAGCTGGTATGAGTTAATAATAACATGCAAATTTCTCTAATAAATTATAGAAAGTCGACTTCTACCAACAACTGACTGGCTGATATATTCCGTTTAAATCAAGAATGTGTCTTTAAATCAGCTGATGCAAGCGTAGAGGCAGTATGGGAGAGTTCGAGATTTGTCGTAATCTGGAGCCGCAAGTGGGAGTTTACATGACGAGTACATGAAGTTAACAATCAGTAACATCGTTACCAACAGTGCACCGGAGACGTCATCACTACGCCTGGTCCTGATCATCAATCATATGGTTAGAACTTCATATAGTGACCAATCAAAACGTTTGAAGCTCGGGTTAACAATGTTAATAAATTGGTTTTGACTCATTCTACACGAAGTGAAACATAACTTGTCTTTAAACAGCATTACGCGCCCTTAATATTCGCAAAATCATGCGCGGTAAGGTTGCTGGCTGGCAATCGTTACGAGTCATCTCAATTCCCTAAAATGTATCTATCAAGTTTAAATCCACCCTTATGAGCTACAGGCATTCTACTATGGGCAGTGATTACTGTGATTTTTACCTTATCTTTGTTCCCACTACTTCCATTTGAGCTACTCCTGCATATTTACCAGCTTCTGTGACAAGCATCTCAATGACCAGCCCGCTTGGGATTCCAGAACACCTTCCTTGTTCTGACGACAAGCCTGAATTATTGCTTGGCGATTCACTAAAGAAAATCAAATGAGGAGGATTTTGAACTGTTGTCTGTTTGAAAATTTTTGACTAGTAGTTGAAAACTGCAAAAGTAACTAGGAATGTTTCCACTCTCCCCTAGATGGGATGCTAGTCCATCACAGAAAAAACTTCAGCATTAAGTTCGCCGGTGCCCATTTATACACCTGGGTGGAGACAGCCACTGTGAGAGTAAAGTGTTTTCCCCAAGAACACAACACCCTGTTCCCGGCGGCTAAAACCCTGACTAACAATTAAGACAGGACGCCTCCCCCGCCGTTAAGGGTAGGATAATAACAAAGGTACTATAGCAATCAACAACTCGCCAAAATAGGATTTTTCAAGGGTTCTTATCAACGCTTCAAACAATGCCGAACAAACGTAATCTTACCTTATTACTGGAAGCCAATCGTCGGGAAGAGCCAGGTCAGCGTTCCCAGTGCGCCCGACATGCGTGGCTTGTACCAGACGAGCCTGATTGGTTGACACCGTTTCCCGTAACGAGGAACAGTTGTTAATGTCATCTATTGATAATCTCAGCAAACAGCCTGAAAATGAATTCTCGCCAAATAGAACTGGGGTGAGAGTTGACCTCGCGCACAAGCTGTCAGAGCCTGGCGACCAGAGTTGAATTTTCCCAGCTGTGACCTAAAGGAATTAAAAAAAAAAAAAGAAACACAGAGAAAAGGAATTCAAAGAAAGAAATGATAAGCAGGCGACTAATGTCTAGTTGTGCATTACAATCATCTAAAATCAAATATTTTGTAACCTTTTCATGTTTCAGTGGGTAACATTAAACGCGAGTGAAAGCAATTTCTACCCAGTAGTAACTTTTTTCTCAATTAATCAGGTGCATATATTTTTGGAGCTCAAGCTGTTTCCCTGCGCTTAGCTAAATTTAATTTTTATCCGGTAATAAGGCGCGTCTTGTTGCTGTTGCCAGCTCTTCACCCGTTTGAGAGAGACCTTTGAGATACCATACTCTGCAAAGGAACGTCATAAGTTGGCAAGGAAGAGCGTTTACAGAGATAATGCTTTTGTTTGTATGATCATTCACCAGTAGTCACCTAAGTTAATTTGCGCTTAAATCCCATCCCAGATACCAATTGTCGTTAATTCCTAGACTTCCGTTGGAGAACAACTCCCTTACATGGGCTATGTAGGTATGTGCGGCTCCAAAGGGTATTTTTTTTTAGCCATTTTGGTCATAAACAGGGTATGTTTTTTGCACTCTAGCCTTGAAGCGGGTATGTCTTTAAGAAGTTACGTTTTCATTATTATCGAAAAGAAAATCAACAAAAGCCCTTCACAAATTATGTTTACGGTAATTTAACATTTGACTGAACTAGGGAACTACTTTTTAACGCAGGCCTGAAACAGGATTTTGATTTAAGGGTCAGTTTATAAATAGGGTTTCGAGTTTATGGTCCATAAATAGGGTATGGGATATCGCAGATTTTTTGATATATAGCGCAAGGGTTTCAGGAAGCGGGTCGCACATTATCGTCCAAGCGGCTATTACACGTGAATAGGATTTGTATGGGCCTGCCACCCCATTGTTATCACCAACCACTACCGCCTGAACATTACACACACTTACACTTTACTATTTTCCAGTTACATTTCACAAGAAAGGGCATGCCCGCAACTAGCAAAGGCTAATCTAGGCGGGCCATGCCTTGATAGCCGAGTTAAAAAAATACATTAAAGACAGGAATTAACTAATAAAGTAGAACGAAAAGAGACAGTATTAAGAAACAACAAGAAAAACCGTTACATTGATCTAATTTAAAGGTACAGCTACTGTTAATGAAAATAGTCAGGACAGATCAGGAGAAGTACTGCTAGGACTTCACATTTTGTACGATCTCAGATAAGTCAATATAAGAATCTTGTGAACTTATATGCTGAATAACATTTGTTTGAGTTTTCTTTTAAAGGCATTTTTGGAAAGATTTCTTAATGCTTGAGGTATTGCATTCCACACTTTTACTCCTGTTCGAGAGAAGGAATTCGCTTGAATAGATAGCCTAGAAGGTTTAGTATAGAAGTTATTAGAGGCAGAAGAACATGTATTATAAGAATGAACATTAGATATATCTTGAAACAGATCTTGAATATTGGATGGAGCTGTTCTATTTTGAACGTCAAACATCAAAGTGGCCATAGATTCATAATAACCAAATTTTAGCGGTAAGATATGAGCGTCAACAAATAAAGGAATTGCACGCTCATTATGATCAGAGAAATAGATAAAGCGAAGAGCTCGTTTCTGCAGCTTTAGAAGCTTCTCAAGATAAGATTTACAAGCCTGACCCATACTGTCACACCGTATGTTAGGAACTATAAGAGCTTGGTATATATTTAAGAGGGTGTGAGTTGGCCAATTTGTTTGCAGTTTGCTAGGGAACTGTGCAATAATTACCTGGAGGAGGGGGAGGAGGCGGGGTTGGGAAAAAAGTCTCCTCCCACTGATTTTCCCATACCTAGTAGTTTACTTGTTGGAGTTCTTCCTCCGGAACAAACATCACTTCAAATGACTCTGACGTACGTCGAAGTGTCATTTGACTGAAGAGTCATCAGAATCACTGGACTCTGAGCTAGTGTCGTCTTCCCATGAATTGGGAGATTCCTCATCTTCTACAGCATTTCTGGCACTAAGGTTCCTGTGTGCGTGGGCGAGAACTCGATCAATCAACTCAGCCTTGCTTCCACTTATCTTAAGACCTTTTTGCTTTACACTCACTTTCAGCTGCTTGTTGGTAAGCGCTTTTAAATCAAATGTCCCACAAATAAGAGGAAAAGTGTTCTTTCTCTTACTCTTTTTTTGGCTTTTGCATCGAGGAACTCAAGGTGCTGTACATAACTTTAACATACAGTCTCGTCCACGTTGTACTGGACAGTTAGGAGAAACTGGTCGATCTGGTCTGCAGTAGTCGTTGCCGTTATGAATGGTAAATTCTTTCCAGGCGAAGTAGCATGTAAAAAATTTTGTTATATTTTATGTAATAAATATCCACCCCCCATCTCTCCTGTTGTCATTTTCTCCTATATCCCCCTCTAATTCTCCAACAACCCCCCTCCCCCAATCCCTCCAGGTAATTATTGCACAGTTCCTAAATGTAAAAAAATATATATCCTCAGTATGATAGCTTTTTGACCGATCAGTGACTTGCTGGAATCACACAAATTAAATCCGTCCAGAAAAACTCCGACCTTCCAAATTCCGAAATATGTTTCAATCCTGCAAAACGGATGGAACTCGAGCACAAAGTATCTTATGCTATGTTTCAACAAAGATTGAAGGAAAAGAGCGGTGAACTTACCTGTCCTGAATTGTTCTGCACGCGACCCAACACAGGAAGACCACGCATATAGCCTGGGTTCCCTGAGCGCTGAAAAGGAGTCTGACTGGCACCGGACGAGTTTAGCGCTGGCGATTGAAGAAACTTCACAGAAAACCTCTGGCCGACAGTGCTAATGAGGTTATCAGACGTGGCGAAACCAGAATTGGCTATGACTTCTGGAATTTCAACGTCTCCAAGCGTCACGTTCGCCTGTACCGCGTCTACTCGTCTTTCACGCCATTTAAATTCGTATTCAACTTTGACCACCACGTTGGAGCAGATTCTTGTTGTTTTGTTAAAAACTGGCGCCGGTGGCAAAGTCTCGCCGTCATCAAAGTTGCATCTTTCCGGGGTTTTATTTTCCTGTGTGCTACTTCCAAATAATGATGAACTGTTAACAGCGTCTTGTGATTGAGGGTTTGCCTTGGAAACATATTCAGTAACATCAGCACAGTAATATTGTACCTCTGTGGTTGATATCTCGGGTATGCCTCCAATAGTGTCATTAAGTCTGCCCTCAGCCAGCACTGCCGGGGGCAATGGACAGGCGGGGCGACTGAGTCTATTAGGCATTATATAGTTCAAAGCGCTCCAAGGTGACTCTGAATCACAAAGAGACTCTTCCAGCCCAAGGACACAATAAGAAGAGACGTCTTCTAGAAATCTTACGGCTGCATTCTGCAAACACAAGCCGTTGAAGAAAGACTGTGGCAGATTAAGAACGCCAAGTGTTGCTCTTGCGTAGTTGACGTCTTCAGTATTCGCTGCAGTTTTGATGGTTGTCCCTGCAGAGTACAAGCCACCTGAAAAGCTCGTTTGTCGTTCCTCGCTCTCGATAAAAGCGAAACCTTCTCTCTTTTTCGTATCAGCCAACGTATTGAACGAAGTAGCGTCCTGCGCCAAAGGAGGGGAGGTGAGGTTGTAAAAGTAGCCAATCACCGGGCTGTTGTTAATGGTAACACAGAGAAATGGTTGCCAGTCTCTAGAGTCAGGCCAGGAGGCTTGGCAGCTAAATTCGAAAGGCTTCTCTGACGTGGCGCCGCCAAAGAATCCTGGGATACAAGTGGAGCTCTCGTTTTCGAAGTCAGTACAATCCTATAAAAATAATATAAAAGTACAATGCATAATTACTCAAGCAACCCAGTTGGAAGAAGCTGCCGTTACGTCAAACACACCTTTAAGCCAGACAACTGTTTTAGAGCGACACATAAAGAGGACTTTCTTATGAAAGAACCAGCCGCAAATAGCTTGTTTGTGGAGACTGTCCTTTCGTTTCAGACTTTCACGGGGTTTCTTACAACAATAGATCAATGAATTGTGACAGACTGTTAGTCATACCTGGTCACAACAACAGCCTGTGTTGCAGGAATTTTCCTTCAAGTCACACGGACAGGTCAAATCTATATCAGAGACCAGCGTGGTTTTTCTTTCTCCACCTAAAAACGGATGTTGGAATAAATGTTTGACGATTACTATTGTCATTTATATCAGTATTAATTCCTGTGTTACAAATTGCTAGATTCTTAGTTTTCAGCTCTCAGCTATCAGATGATACAATCTTCAACCCATTTCTCAGCTGTCAGTAAAGGATCACGGTGCATCAAAGGACTCCACTCTGGTCACGGATTCGGCGGTTCCTTTGATGCACCATGATCCGAGTGATCTTGGATCACTGATGATGTGATCCTGAGCCAGATCACCCCAAAGTAACGCGCCCTCGTCGATACTTGAGCTCCCTAACAATACAAGAGGGTAAAGTACTGCCCAGCTCGGTTAAACCAGGGCGGAAAAAGGTCGGAACATATCAGCGCCCTGGTTCAACGTACTTAATCCTGGTTTCCTTATTACTGTACTTACTCGTTATACTACTCCAGTCTATAGGTTGAAGTTTACGGAGTTCAACCCACGTGAACGCCACCGCTGATTCGTTGGCATACCGAAGGCTCAATCCTGTATCTTGACCGCAACACGCGACTCGCACCAGACCCTGTGTGCGCCATGCAGGAGTTCCACTCAGCGTCAAGCTTATTGTCTGGAATAACTCGTCTTTCTGAAGGGTAAACCAAATTTCCAAATGACATGTTTCAATCATTCAACTTTTTTTTTCTGTGGCCGTTTCGAGGTGTCCCAATATTCAGATTTTGCCGTGAAGACACGAGTGACGTGTTCAGCCAAGGGGGGACTTTTGGAGTAATCAAAGTAAAAGCTGGAAAATGAAGGTAGTGGAACGGTCTAAAAGAGTGTTAAGCATCTGCACGTATAATGTTCTACATTTGCTATCTGCCGTCAACAAACCTGGAACTGTATGTCTTCCTTGTCGAGCTTAATCTCCACAGTAGTATTAGTAAATGCAACTTGCGGAGAAGCAAGGCACAGGTTCGTGGTATTATCCAACTGAGCCCCCGGGGGAACAATATCCAGTGAACACGTGACGTCTACAGTGTTCTCAGCTGGTTTGTCTAGAACCAGGACCGCGCTAAAACTACCGCTAGGTGCCCGGATGAAACCAGCTGGTGGGAGAATTCGTAGCGGGGCAACATCCATAGCAAATGTAACAGGAGGCCCTGTGGGGGAGGGAACAGTTCAAACAGGAAATACCATTTTCACGATTTTCATGGATTTCACGGATGCAAAGCAAATATCTGGTCAACAAGTTACCTTCCACTTTAGTTGACTTCATCAACTCATAGTTTTGAATTTGTTCTTAAGTGTTAATCGGTATTACCAGGAATCACAATCTGAGCTTTTCTGAGGTTTTAGTCCCATCAGATTTAAGACCCTCTAAGCACGGGTTCTTCGTTTAGTAACAAAGCACGTTTGAGGTTCCAAGCTTTTGTAGTGGTTCAAATTATGTAACTGAACAGTTCTTGTAGATCTATTAATTGAAGTACTTATTTCAATTTGTCAGAGCTCTAGAGTAACAACTTTTCGTTTCTATACCAGAACTCAAAGACGGATATTTCTGTTAATTAAGGGGCATTAACATGGCTTCTCCAGACAACCATCTCTTTAAACTCTGGGTGAAACACTCTTCCACATAACGCGCGAGTGAAAAACCGCACAGATATAACTAAAATTCACTTCAAATACCGGTTTCCAATTATTTCTTAAACTTTGCACCTGAAAAAGATCGCTTGCATTGAATCATCATTTACAGGGGCAGTGTCACAGTGTTTTTCTGCTATTTTTGACATAGCAGGACTTAAACCATGGCTAAGTACTATTGCTCACACAAGAAATGCACCCAGAACATCAAGAGAAAGATACCAAGTAAAATATTGGAGGAAAGGGGAATTGCAATTCATTTTAGGCTATTTTTTCAAGCCAAAATGGCAAAACTTGAAAAATTCCACCTGAACTTTTCAAGTT
>Ga0126343_10001649_pt1 | contig 10758 bp, 3 predicted proteins | sample Cyp2metagenome_FD_92531 | JGI IMG/M metagenome (GOLD analysis project Ga0126343, IMG submission 92531) | Coral microbial communities from Lord Howe Island, Old Settlement Bay, Australia - Cyphastrea 2 metagenome | ecosystem: Host-associated > Invertebrates > Cnidaria > Coral ... | reverse complement strand
TGTACATTTGTAAACGCTGACGTCATTATGCATGATTTAATGTCTCCTCGTGTTTGATAAGTACGTTTTAGCTTTAAGGTTCCAGTTATCTCTCTGGTTTGGAAAGGCGCTATAGATCAGTGCTAAGGATCCAACCCCCTTCGTGTTTCTAACAAGCCTCGATTTTTGGTCGGAATCGCTGGTAATCATCTCGTAGATTACACGTTACCCTGCTTTGTTTCCTGCACACGCGTTTCGTTAAAACGTTGCATTGCTTCTTGTTTTATTAATTTTGTCTGCAAGCGCGTTTCTAGCCATAAGTCGACTTTTAGAAATAACGAGTCGTGTCAACTCGTGTCGAGTCGTGACGACTCGACGACATATTTCCACGTATGACCATTTCCGGTGGTTGTAGTCGGACTTCCTGAAGGCTTTGTGAACTTCCGGTAACGATGACTTCATGATTTTCACGACATGACTTTTGCCAAGACGACTCGTCTATACATAGGGACGACTCGACTCACTTTGGAAGTATTGGACATGTATGCCAACATCGCTTATACCGTTCTCGTAACTCCCGGTTTCTCAGCTTGTCCCTAGCTGTTTCGACGTAGCCAACTTTTTTCACTACTATAAATATGCAGCTAAATGACTTTTTTCTGACGGTAACTCTTTTCCTACCTCTCTGACGGTAACTCTTTTCCTACCTTTTCCCAAGTGTATACATAACCGTCCACATTAAAAACAGGCATAATAACAACATCCACTCTGTTTAACATCTCCTGCACAGTGACGTCATCTTGATATTGATAGGTTAACTAGAACGTAAAAACCCAAAAACAGAACTATTAAAGTGAGGTCATTATGGGAAAATCTCAAACTGAGATTCTGCTGTTTTTACCAAGCAAATCAAATGTTGGAATAGCTAACAAGAACATGATTTAAACCTATCTAAAAAGCGCTTTGCACAGTAATAGAACGATAAAAGGCAAAGCAATCAAAAGTTACAGTGACAGTTACAAAGTTTTAACGGGAAGCGGATGGCAAATGTTTTTTTTTTTATTTTGCATGTTGATTTTGCATTTAAGAGTTGCAACTTTACCATATTAAGTAGCAGATTAAGTTTTGACCAAGTTTTAAGGGCGTGGCTGGGTTAGAGGACACTCAGTTGATATCTAATGTCTCAAACAATTGTCTATAATTTTCCGGCGAACCGAGTCCACCCAGCCAAATTTACAAACCAACGGACTAGCTCGTGATTCTGACCTGATGTATAAGATACATGCATGTAGCTGGTGAGACCCATTCCCTGGCATGGATTCCACAGTTTATGAATACCAATGGCTTCGCGTCTTGTGGAGTTGTCTGAATCTAAACAGCCAAGTGGCACAGATCAGTTCTTAGTAAAACAAAGACATGGTGTTTAATCTTCTTTATGGAGCAGTAATCTAACCATGCCATACCACAAATGTTTGAGGTATAACTTGCTAAAAAACTCCAAAGTCATTGCCCGAGTGTGAGGTCGATATAGCCACAGAGATAGTACTTAGAAATATATACAAAACGTCAAGCTGTAATTTATATCACGGAGTTAAATGTTATTGCGATATTTACCTCAACACCCAACATCTGTCTTCCCTCATAAGACTTTCCAAACGTGAATATCCGAGCTCTTTCCTTATACTTGGCAGCGGCTTCTCTAAGCTGAGAGATAATCTTAAACAAAATAGAACAGAATGCGACGAACAAGAACAAACGATTATTCAGATAGTAAGAGTAACTTTTAGCTTTATTTATGCAGAGTTTCTTAAACACTATTTAATATACAATGCAATGCCAACAACATATAATACAAAGACTTTGTTTGGCACCTTAATTAATCCAGTCCAGGAGATTGGGATCATACTGTACCATCAAAAGAAAATAAGGGGTCAAAAAGGAAGTCTGTGGACGGGATATGTCATGTCCACGAAAGTTATATTGATACGAGCGGAAGTCTTTGTTCTAGCAGAACTCTGTCTTCCGAGAAGTCCGCATGCACTCTTGCCTCGCTCTCATGTTCTTCGTGAAAAGAGAAAAAGGCGGCGGACGTAGAGGGCTGATAAATATTTAAGGCGGGATTAAACATGAATTTTAGGAAGTTTAAAGAGAGGTTGAAAGGGGAAAAAGGGTATGGAACACCACCAGACAGTTGCCCGACCCCACAATGGCACTCCAGGTTGGTGGGCAACTGTTTGGTGTGTATCTACCAATTTTTAACTTTAAATTCTAATTTTAAAACAACACCAAATCTTCAAAATTTCCTCATGATTTCCATAAATTTTACTAATCCTTTGAGAAAGACTATTTATCTCCAAATATACCTACAATTCACCAAAGAATTTACAAAACGGCCCAAAACATAGATATGTGGGATGAGCACAGAGATTCTTGATTGCTTGAAACGTAAACGAGATATTTGCGTTAAAAACATAATACCCAGCCAAAATACGGCTTCCATGTGGATCCCCAACTTAACAGCAGACCGAGGTTGGCCCTCATGCGGACGCCTTGGAAGACAGACTTCCGCTAGAACAAAGACGCTCGTCTAAAACTAACTTTCGTGGACATGACATATCCCAACTGAAGGGCTGGACCGGGAGCCTCCCTCTTTGTCCCCTCTTGGTACCATCGAATCCGAAATAGCACAAGAACTCGCAGGTGGCACGAAACTTGTGAAAGAAATTCATTTATCTTGGTGTACCATCTTACCAGCTCGCGTAAATATGAAAGCCTCAGTGTTTCAGCCGAGGGCGAATTTTCGTTTTTCAGTCGCCCCAGAAGTCTCAAAATAGCTAAGCTAAAAAACTGCTTTTCTCATTTCATTGTACTACTTACAACACCCTTTATAGTTCGCGCAATTAAGAAGAGGTTTTAAGCAATAAGCTTAAATATGAGATATCTTTATCAGTTTCAGGTCATACATGTTTTCTCGGGAACTTACCTCGTCCAGTGTATGATATCTGTGAAACCGTGATGAAGCTTCTCGCTGCTCTCGTTGGTTCCCGTTTTGCTGGTCAATGACGGATTGTAAGTTTTGTATCTGAAGTTTGAACTCTATCCCATAACTTTTCAACAATGCAGTGATGTTTTCATAACTGTTTCCAGGAGACAGACGGATATCGACAGGTGCTCCCTCGAACGATGGCTGTGTCCAAAAGTCGACCTAACGTCAGAGAGCACAGTATTAAAAGAAGCACATCAGATATCCAAAGGTCAATCAGCCTATCAAAAGGCTTTAATATGACCTCAGTGCAAACTCAAAGTTAGCAAGAACATGACGGATTTTATGTTTTAGTACAATATTATAATCATTTTATTTAAATTTAAAATTATTAGAATTGAACAATTGCTAGAATTGTATAATTGTCATATTAGTACTGCAAACATTTCTATTTCTAGTGTAACAACAACCCCGAAGCAAATTACTTCAAATTAAATCGCGTGTAAATAAAGGATTGTTGTTGTCGTTATTGTTGTTGTTGTTATCAATCAGTCAAACAACTTTGGAGCCAGACTGATAAGGGGAACGTAACGTCTTGCAGAAATGTTGCTAACATTGAAAATAAGGTGAGCGCTGTTTAATTTTCTGGCTAGCTCTGCCTTTTATTTTTTTCCTACAATTATATGTTTTCAAATAACACGTTAACCAACTGAAATCCGTTTTCAGACGCAAGAAGTTGTGATACAAACACAGCCTTAACTAAGTTATACTTACAGCCTCATTGCTGAATTGATTTGGTAGTGTGACTAGCAGGTCGAGGTGTGCTTGTGTCGAAGGGAAGACTCGAATAACTTTATACCTGTTTGTGGAATAAAAAAAATTAACAGCATGGGTAGACGTTAGTGTATTCTAATCGCAAAATGACGAATGGCATGCGATCTGAAGCTGATTTTTATTGATCCCAGAAGATAATCTATCCCTGGCTTACTTTCTCATCTCAAAAATGGCGCCATTTTTTATGCCTTAGTTCCTGCGTATACGTTTCGTTTTCGCCCGCTTTTAGTGGAACGCGAAGTTTTTCACCCATACTTGATGGCCTTCTTTGAGAACTTAACAGAGAGAATTCCAAGATTATGGAAAATCCTTAAAAATATTTCAAATTGAAATCATCTATGAATTCCCAACTAGCAAGTCCAACTGCCAGTTTACGTGCAATTGCCATGGTTCATTTGGAGTGGAGAGCCCTGCACAAGTAGTCCAGTATCGTAATTTTGTAGCTGCCCAATTTTCTTACTAAGACTGTTTCCCATATTTTTAGATATTTTTGTGAGAATCAACTATCCAATAAACAGGGCAATTATCAACCTCTTTTCCTTTCTCTCTCTACGCCTTCTCGGTGGCGAGTAGAAGAGAAAAACTGGAAACGAGATTAGCCAATTACGACATACCCAAAGTAAGTTTCTTTCTTATCAACACGTTTTGCCAGGCATGTCAATAGTAGAATAATTCCAAAAACCAAGCAAACAAGGTAACTTCTCATAGCTTAGCTTCCAGACTTCCTCTTCCACGGTCTTGAAACCTCGGTTACTATAAAATAAATAATGATACAAATTGTGTGTCATTATTTTGCTCCCGCGAGTTGGGTACTATCCATAAAGAAAACAAAAATTTCCCGACTTTACTCTTATAAGAAAACGCTGTTCAGTTTGGACTGTAGTCCTTTTAACCGATAGCTTTTCTCATTTGCTTGTACTTTGTAATACAACCAAGAAACTATAGAAACCATAAAATTGCTCCTAGTCAATTTCACACATTTTAACTTAATTTTCATTAGGAAAAAACTTTCAATCATAATCCAAAGCAACTATTCCTGCCATGTACTAGACATTTTCCGCATTGATGGTAATATTTAACGAAAGCAATAATTAGTAAAAGTATACGTTTCCTGCATACAATGTTCTGTAAACAAACATTAACCCTTGCTGCTTTAGCGAGTGTTACGACCTCTTTAACGCCTCTTCGACGCTCGGTTAAGAGATTTTTAGAACTAAACAATATTAGCATCGCTGTTTGCTAGGCTTTAGGTTTACTTTAACATCAGGACCAGGACTTCTCCTTCAATTCCAGATATTTTCGTAATCAAATTAAATCAAGAGGCAATAAAATTTGGCTATCTTCACAGTTAACATCCCAAAGCCCAAAGTGTTTTAGTCATGCCGGTGAGTGGAGGCAAAATCTTATTGTCCGAGTAACAAAAAAAAACTCCTCGTCAGCTTACATCCCAATGTTGATTTCCATGGTCCAGAAACGACAGACTTTTCTCTCCGAATTTGTTATAAAAACATAAAAGTAAAATTTCTAAGCATCATTGACTTACAACGGGAAAATAACGAACAATTACCTAACAATAAATCTTCACCGAGTCCTTTCAACGTGCGAGAGCCAACGTTTCTCTTGATCAGCGGCTCACGCCATTTTTAAAAATGTTTCGTCATTAGTCGATAGTAATCACGTGACACCCATGCAAGAACCCTCGACGGGGATAATTATTTGCTCCACGAGGGCAATAACAGTCGAATGAACATAAATTTGTGTTCAGTGACAATAGCCCGACGCGGAATTTATTTTCACTTTACGCTTATTAAAACAGTTGGTAAATTTGTCTTTTATTTAAACTTTCTATTTACCTTTATGAACTAAAACACTACAAAGAAATAACCTTCAGATATATAGAGAAAACAATAGAGCTGCTGAAGCTACTTCAGAATTGTTTTCCCAAAATAACTTGCCAAAACTTTCCCAAACATCGAGTTTCCAAGAGCATTTCTGCATTTCCCTAAACCAGCATCTAAAAAACCATTTGTAAGTTCGCTTGCCTTGATATAAATCTAGAAAATACAGCTTCTGTCTTAAAAAACATAAAATTCAATGTGGGCAAAAAATAGCCAGCAAAATTTTCGTTTAGTTTTTGGTATTTACTTTAACATTTACAGTTTCCTTTCAGGTGTTAACTGGCCTCGCATATTTCTTCTCACAAATTACTTTTTTTTCGATTCAAACGATCTGTTTGTAAAAACTTTGCCGAGTCTTGAATTATTACGTCTATTGGCTAGCTTAGTTTGATTAATTAACTCTGAGTCTCAAAGCCAAGCACTTACCTAACAGATCATATCAGCTTTACTCTTTCTTTTTCCTTTACAAGTGAAACGCTTCTATGTAGTTCTTCTCCTCTTTGGGTTCAAGCGGAATGTTGTGCGCTTAATTCCGGCTTGAAAATGTAGAGGTGTTGTGATCCTGGCTGCGGTGCTTTGAAATTTGGAAAATCATAAATTGTTACCCAGAAATAAAGAACACTTGTCACTGAATATGAATAAAGGACTTGAAAAAAAGAGAGCGGCCACTCGAGTATAATTGCCTGGGAATGATCAGTAGTCACCTCTTGAGAGGATTTATGAATACGTTTGAGCTTGTTACAAGATTATTAAACGGGTGACACTACGGATAAGATAAACTGACACTCCCTCTGCATGCTCATAAAGCTTATTCTGAATCGAAAAAACAACAACACTACCTCTCGCAGCCAATTCATAGTTCACAATTATCCCCTAAAATATCTACACTTCCAGAAAACACGTTGGGAGTCAAAAATAAATCAGTAAAATCGGTCACAACGTGTTACATTCTAGATCAAATAGTATAAAAAGCGGGAAACAAAGCAACTCCTACAGTTGACAAGAGTAACGTAACTGAACACACCAAAACAATTGGAAGCTCGCGGATTGACATTTTTCTATACTAGTCCGACGCATAATCTATCGAGGTCACTAAGACAATGACTGTCTTTTACGTGTCTTGCTACATCTGTATGTCTAATTTTTATCGTCAAAAGGCATGTGGTCCCATTGTAAAGCAGACTCGTACGCCAACGGAAATTATCTGAGTTTTCAGTTGCGCCAAACAGAAAATTTCTTTTGAAAGCAGGTACCGTCTTCGCACCACCGGAGGTGAATAATGCATTATCAACCACTCGAGGAATTGATGAATCGATTCTTTTGTTGAGTGATCCACTAACTGGAGGGTTTTACTAACTAGCAAAACAACTCCACAAAGAAGAATGGGAAATTGAACCTTCGCATGTTTGCTAAACTGCGAGAGCATTAAAAAAGAGACGAACAAACTAGAGGCTCATTAACAACAGTTTCATTTCCAGCATTTACTGTTAACAGCAATATTTTAAACAGCTGTACCAAAGAAAGCCGCACAAACCGAGTTTTATTACCACAAAAAATAGCCAACACTTTTCCTAACAAGAGAGAGAAGATCTTGATCTTTTGCGTAGGTCATTAGGAATTGGCATGGGATTATTTTCCGATAAAGGAGGCCATCTTCCAATAGCAACTTCGAAACCCCCTTGCAAATATGGGTTTGGGAAGGGCGGGCGGCACTTTCCCTAATTAATTACTAATTGTACCAGCTTTCAGGAGCGACTCTGGATTTTTCAATTACAACCCAAGATTCAAAAATCTGAGTTGATATACAATGGAATAAAAGGTGTAATCAGCGCTGACAGGGAGTTTAACCAGACTAGTGTATCATTTCGGTGTACCGACGGATAAATTTTTAACATCGACCAGCTAGCTATTTTAAAATTTTCATACGCCAAAAATGTCAACTTAGATTAATTACCAATCTGGTATTTCAGTGCTTCCTAGTAGGAAAAAATTAGATCGAAATCAAGATAAAGCACTTTTATTTACACAAGCTTTCTAAAACATCCTTCACAGCGATCAGATGTTCGGTGCTTAGCTTAAGTTTGCATAAGCCTCCTCGCACTGAGTTGATTAAAAAAAAGAGCAAGACCAAAGAAACGAATAAAACGAAAAAGAAAATGAATTATATGACTCACATACGATGGGAAAACAGGCAATTTAACTTGTTAGAAATTGGCATCAAGGCTTTATTTCATGAAGCGAAGGAGAAGACAGACAGATTTTAAGACAATGCTAAGTGGGCTCCACTCACGTCCGGCATGAATGCCGATTTCTCGGCTTTTCCCTGATCTTTCGGCGTACTCATCATTGTCTGCGTTTTTCGTTGTTTAAGGCAAACTGTACAGTTCTGATAAAAACGTAAGGAAAGTGAACCCTTACTGATACGAAAACTTATATCCTCCGATCACCGAAAGCCTAAAAGAGTACAGACGAACTCCTAAAATTAAAATGCGAGACGTTTTCCGAAGTTCCGAGAACAAAACAAGCTTATGCTAAAATGTTTATCGCGCAGAATACAATTTTACAAGGCAGAGACGAGGTGAGCTACTGGAACAACCACAACCGATCGGGTAGAATGAAAAAGAAGCTTACCTTTGATAACCCAGCAAGTTGGTCTCTGCGGATAGGGGCGCAGTGTGTGTACGAGCTAATGTATCTAAAGGAAATGAATATCCGCTAAAGCGTTGCATTAATAATCTGGTGTGTGCCTATTGGGCAAAGATTCAATGTTTTGATCTAAAGGCTGATAACAGAATAGACTTAGCGACAGTTTGGAAAGTATTAGTGGTTAGCATGGTTGGGTTCAATGATTTTCAAAGAAAACCACGTTTCGGTTCAAAAGTCTCTGACAGAATTATGCACTCCCCCAAAAAGCCGACTTCTCGATTGTTCTCTCTTTTATGCTTTGTGGAATTAGAAGCGCCAATTCTTGATTATCTTTCAAGGTATTTTAAATCATTATCCACATACCATAGCTTCTCTAAAAAATATACGATTAAAATCCATCATAATATCCTACATAGTCAGTAAGGAATATATTGATAATGATAGTAGAAGAAGAAAAAAAAGTTCCACTGTTTTAAAAAAATAATACGCCAGTAACAGTGAAAGCCAGTTTTCTATACCATAGACGTATAATCCATCGGAAAGATCTTAAAAGCAAGTGCAATGCGGGGTAGAATACGGTTTAATTTGTGAGCTGGGGCTATATATTTTCCAGTGTGTAACTGAAAGCTTAGTGCGTGTCGGCATCATACCGTAGTAGACGCATAATTAACCGCTTGCGGAGTCGGTGAATTGGCTGTATGGTTAAGTGATGCGTTATAGGGCTTTAAAGACTAGCAAAACAACGTAAAAGAAAAATAAAGATTTTGAAACAAAGCATAGCAACAGACTGACACGTATGAACTGAAATCTAGTGAATGAGAAAAGCTAGCCAAATCTAATTCAAGTGTTCTCACGGTTGACATAGCACAAGCCAAAATCAGACTATTTTTAACATTTCTGATTGACTTGTCCTTGTTTGTCTGTTTTTTGTGACATGTTCTCAATGTCGCTACTAGCCTTCAGAAGTAATAATAGATGATAATAGCAAGTTTCACGCGTTCAGTTAACAGGAATTATTGAGTAAGTTTGTGAAGAAGTTTTCAGTTTGTAGTTCTATCAAAGTTCTGTGGATAATGTATCCGCTTATCCGTTTCATCGTTAATAAGACAAAAGAAAATAGGCTTCTCAGCTATCAAGAAAAGCATAGCGTATGGCAGTTCGTGTCTAAGTTAAGCAAAAATGACCCAGCTTAAAACAAACAACGATTAAGAGCAACTCCCGAAAATACCACTTTATATTAATCGCTTCTTCTACTTGGGGACGGCAATTACGTCCGCATTGAGACAAGCTCAAAATTAGCAACGCATACTGTGCCAGTGCTGATAATTAAACGCTGATAGGTGAATTGTTGATACATTCTCAGCCACCTTAAGCTCGGAAGACAATAGATGACCTACTGGAAAGGCAGAATGTTCTTCCAAAGTGCGACACAGAATACAAATACATACCTAACATTGTACCCGGCGCACATATGTCTTGCTACTTGAGTGAGAAGACCACATGAGCTACCTACGCTTATCACCCCCGAATATAGTTGAGATGAAAGCTACCTTTCGGTGGTAATTAGGCAATATTAGCTCTCAGTTTTCAGAAGCAGACTGTAAACGAAGTAATATATCTAGAAGTATATTCCCATGCCCTAAAGCACTTTGGCGGCAGTAACGTAGTTTAGTGCAATTATTAAGCTTAGTAACCTAGTGAAATGCGAGACGTTTTCGGAAATTCCGAGAACAGAACAAGTTTATACTAAAATGTTTATCGTGCAGAATACAATTTTACAGGGCAAAGGCAAAGTGAGCTACTGGCACAACCACAGCAACCGATGAAAAGTATTAGTAGAATGAAAAAGAAGCTAACCTTTGATAACGTTTAAGTTAAACAAAGATAGCCAAGCCTAAATCAACGAACGATTAAGCGAAAACCCCGAAAATGCCGCTTTATATTAATCACTTTTTCTACTTCGGGACGACAATTACGTCTACTTTGAGACAAGCTCAAACATAAGCAACACATACTGTGCCTACTGGTGATGATAAAACTCTGATAAGGTGAATTCTTGATACATTCTGTGTCATCGAAAGCTCCAAAAACACTAGATGACCTACTGGAAAGGCGGATTGTTCTTCCATAGTGCGACACAGAATGGGAATGCATACCTAACATTGTACCGCACGTATGTCTTCCAACTTCAGTGAGAAGAACGCGCAAATCAACCCCAAGTATAATTGAAATGACACTTACCTTTGGTAATCAGGTAATACTAGCTCTCAGTTTTCGGAAGGAGACCATTTACGAGCTAATAATATATCTACAAGTATATGCCCATCTCCTAAAGCAATTTTGCGGCAGTGATGTAGTTTGCTATTATTATTATTATTATTATTATTATTATTATTATTATTATTATTATTATTATTA
>Ga0126343_10001648_pt1 | contig 10763 bp, 2 predicted proteins | sample Cyp2metagenome_FD_92531 | JGI IMG/M metagenome (GOLD analysis project Ga0126343, IMG submission 92531) | Coral microbial communities from Lord Howe Island, Old Settlement Bay, Australia - Cyphastrea 2 metagenome | ecosystem: Host-associated > Invertebrates > Cnidaria > Coral ... | reverse complement strand
CTTTTATTTGGTTATATTTATTTGCTTGACGGTAATATAACAGACAGCATTTGACGAGTTCAAAGTTTGCTAATATTTGCCTTATCACTTTAGGTCCGTAAATGGTTCAGCTTCCGAAGGTTGGCTATTTTGTGAAACAAAACATTTTTAAACAAAAATTAGTCCCAAGTAAAGTTTAAGAGATGCCCCACAAACCATGTAAAGGACATGTTAAGACAACGTTTGGCGCGTCCGTACGAGCGTGTTGAACATGTGCCAAATTTCAAGCCTCATGGCTGCCGTTGAAGGCCCGGTAGCCGAATTTTCAGGTTTTGCAAATTTTGAGTAAAGGAAAAGGAAATCAAACCTTTTGATGTCATTTCCGAAAATAGTTAACCAAATGGGTTCTTTTGGTGAAATAAGAAAAAAAATATTTTTTCGCTTCTGTCGGCCGATTCTCGATATTTTCGGATTTCCGCTCTTAAGTTTTGCAACGATTACAGAACATAGTTATGTTGGCAAGTACCAAGCATTCTCTTCTCCATCATCCTTCTCCATCATCCATCGCTAAAGTGTATATTTACTTAATCGTACATGTAGGAAGCCTTGCATATAATCCGTGAAGAAATTTTCACTCTGGTCGAGCTGCACGGAATACAAAAGAAATGTGGTGTGAACGACAACAAAACTAAAAGATAAGGAAATTCGAAATTTTATCCCCTAAGTAAGAATATCACTGGATCGAGCTTCCTAATTTTGAGCTTGTGATACTAGCACAGGGAGAATTTCACTGTGTGCGTATAAAAAAAACAACAAAGAAACAATGAAACCAAAACCTAACAGGAATTTAACCTTACCATGGAGTCCACAACGATAGAAAGCGAGTGGGAACCATCTCTTGCCAAGAAAACAAGCTACTAGCTTAACTTCCCCCTTATGCTGTTTATATCTCGATCTCACTTTAACTTCCTATTTCCGCGAGTCTTGCATCAATTCTTTGACCTCGCCGACCTTGTTCTTGTGAACGATACATGTTCACAGTCATAACTACCTCTACCAGCTTTCATCTACGTTTGAGCAAAAGCCGATAGGAAAAAAACAACGTATTTACGAAAGAAAATATGGCCGACTTCATCCTGAAGGTGTTCGAATACTCGTACCCAGGCTCTCGAAAATGAACGCCTTTCTTGTCCCCTCTTGTCAAAAGACGAAAGAACAGGCTTGGGCAACAACAATACTAATCAGGGGAGGTAGGAGAGAATTGTGTAATCCAGTTTTAATGAATAACTTAATTAGAATCGAGTGAGTGAGTGAACGAGTGCCATCGACTGACATCCGACCCCTTCCTAAGCTCATGGATGTTACTCATCCATGAGCAAAAACAGCGGTGGATAACGCAATTCTTGAATTATGTGACTCGTGTTACTTCTTTGTGAGCCATTTGATCTAGAAATGTGGTTGTACAGTAATCAATGGCTCATCAAGAACTGCTTTGAAATGTGCACCGCGCTCGTCAAAAACCCTTTTTTCACAACAAACTCATCTCGGAACATATGTAAATTTATATTCGTCCGAAAAGTCAATGGAATGACCTTTTCCGCTAAACCCACGTTATGCAAAAAATAAATACCGTTTATTGTGCTGTCGTGTCATTGAAAAGAGAAACGAAAGAGTGTTAAATACTCTCAAAGGGATGGAAACAATTCGACGTATTCAAAGAGATTGAAAGTTTCGAAATATCTTTTTTGCTATCAATCGAAAACAAGTACGTCTGCAGAAACTGTATTTCGAAACTTAAACAACGTCGGTCACTTATCTGAACTGAACTAAGCCGAACAACTCATGCAAAACAGACAGACTTGAGCGTAAACAGCTACATTTGAATCATGTGGTACCCTAACGTCCAAAGGAGGAACAAACCCATACATAAGCAAGAGAAGCATAAGCTCGACCAGATAGCTGCAAGAAAATAAGAATGTCTCTAGACAAATGTAAAGCTTTCTCGAAGTAAAGCTACAGCATCTCCCACGAGAATGACGAGAACGCATGAGAACAAAATATGATATCCGTGATAAGGATCTACCCACTGTTACAGTTGTTATCACAGCTAGGCCTGGCACAGGCCGCCCAAGCTCGAAATGTTGGGATCTTTTTTTCACCTTTATGAGGACGTTCAGTGTGACTTGTAATATCAGTATAACGTGACATATGGCATTACGCAACAACGAGTTGGACTACGTGAAACGTGACTCCCGCCTTGCAGCATATGGAGGTGTTTTATTACAATGGTTTGAATTTATAAAGGTTTTTATAGGAACTCAACAGATTTGCGCGAAAATTCTTTTTTCCAATATTTAGTGAATAAAATCTACTTACCCTTTTGGTGTGTTGTATGGCTGGTTTGCAGTGTCACGCGATCAAAAATAAAAATCATAACCATTCAATGAATTAAGCCAGGAATCTGGGATGTGATGGATGAATCATACATAAAACCCCTTGCCAAGATTTAGTTCTGTGCGGTTTTTCATTCGCGCGTTATTTGGAAAAGTGTTTCACCCAAGTTTATAGAGCTTTGTATGGAAACGCCATGTTGGTACCCTTCCGAGGGGTACCAACATGGCGGCCGTAAAACAACAGAAACATCTGTCAGTGAGTTTTATCATTAAAACAAAAAATTATTCCTCTAGAGTGCCGACACATTAAAAGTAGTACTTCTTCTATTGTAAGAACTGTTCAGTTTACTAAAACGTGAGCGATAACTCCTCTTTTGACCAATGCTAAAGCCCTCTCGTGCTGCCATTTACTGTCACGCAACTCAATAACACTGAAATCGAATTCAAACGTCCTGTCAAACAAATTGAGAAGACCTGTCGGGCTGAAACGCTGCAATACGTCAAGTAATTAGAGGGTCTTGCATCTGATGAAACTAGAACTGCAGAAGGATTCGTAATTTTTAGTTTTGGAAAATGATGACGTCAGATGGAAACAGAGCATTCTTTGTTGTTGGCCAACTCCTCAGGCCGATCCAACGCGATTTCGGCGAGCTATTGTTGTGTGGGTCTCCACTGCTAAACACAACAATAACTCGTCGAAATCGCGAATTTTCGCGCAAAATCATTGAGTTCCCTTACAAACCTTTAGATAGGCTTTCGTACATTATGCTAGCACTTTTTCGTGCATTTTAGTGAGGCAAAAGCATTGAGCATTATGGGCTGGTTCACACTTTGACATAAGCATAGGCATAAGCCGACATACGCAGAAGCAGTACGATGCAGATAATTAGCACCTTTTATTAGGGAAATTTCCAACAAAAGGCGCTAATTATAAACATCGTAATACGTCTGCGTATGTTGCCTTATGCTTATGCTTATGGCAAAGTGTAAACCAGCCCTTAACAGTTAAAAGTGCTTAACGAAAATGTGTACTCAGTATATCGAGTTGACAACGAGGTATGAAAAAGTCTAATACACCAGAAGATAATTCTCTAAATGACTTGTTGGTCTGTTAATCCTTTTAGTAATACTCAACTGAAGACGGTACGTCAAGTCTTCAGTTTTGGCATAAAAATAATTTTTAATTCCGTATTCTGTGTAAGAAATATTAATTTTCCGGGAAAAAGCCACTAAAGTGCTCGAATAGGGCTGGTTCACACTTTGACATAAGCATAAGCATAAGGCGACATACGCAGACGTATTACGATGTTTATAATTAGCGCCTTTTGTTGGAAATTTCCCTAATAAAAGGTGCTAATTATCTGCATCGTACTGCTTCTGCGTATGTCGGCATATGCCTATGCTTATGTCAAAGTGTGAACCAGCCCTAATACACCGATTACAGAAAAAAAAAAAACCGGAAGTTGCACCGAAACGAGGCTTAATAGCCCTCACGGTAATTATTCAAAGCAACATGGCGAACGAAGAAGAGAAGTCAATCTCGTTTCTGATGATATTCCCGGCCCGGTGTCAGTGTGACAGTGTGAGCGAAGAGGAGACTGAAAAATAGACACCTACCCAAGTGAAATTGTCGCTTAAAAGTCGTGGCAAAATAAAGGAACTTTGGGAAAGATGTTTACCATCCTTCAATCATCTCGATCTCTAATATGCGATAAAACAACCTGTTCTCACCATTTTTATTGCGTAAGAGACTTTAATTGTGGTCGAATTGAAGAAAGAATCTGAATGAAATGATTTTTTAAAAAATTTACGATCCTGACCCGATGACCCGATCCTGGCCCAAGAGCTCGAACGAACATACGGAAGTAAATTTCAAAATTGTGCCAAATACCAGATGCAAACAAATTTCTTACGGCTAATTAGTTTTTTTTCTGACGACTTTAGTCTTCTCAAGTTAGAGAACATCCAAGGGGTAGGACGCAATCACAAAGCTGATTCATTAGTGAAATCACCGATAAAATTATCAAAGAAATGTACTGCAGTGTAACGAATACTATCAGCCACATGCCAAGAAAGAAACTTAGCAACTAGTAATGGTCAAATACACTGAAATAATGCATCAACAGGGATAGATGAAGGTGCAAGTAACAAGGGAAATTTTGGGGCTCCCAGCTAGGCTAGTTACAGATCCAGGTAAGAGCAACCTCCACGAGATTATTGCAGCCAAGAATGTCATTACCCTGGAAGGCGAGAACCTGAAAAATTGACTTACAAAATCAATATGCAAAATGTTTGATATTGGTTTAAAGGTAACTAGAGTCATGTGTACTTCAATCTATGACATGCAATGTACAACAACCACTCTTTGTTGTGAACAGACATTGGAATGTCCTGGTCAGAAATTGAAAGGAACTGAGAGTTTTTTATGAGCAAATTGCCTACGACATATAATGGTGGAAGGAGATGCTAAAGAATATTGAACCATTTATGATACTTATACTATACTAGTTTACCTAATGCTTAGAGATGGCCTTACAAGATGTGAGTATTTCTTAAGCCAGAATAGATAATGTACATCAAAGTTCCAATAAGTATTTACGGCATCTAATATGAAAGAATTCAGTTACTTCTAGTTTTTCTCTGGTAATGTTGAGTGAATATATACAAAACAATTTGAAATCTAAAAGATCATACAATCAAGGAAATTGTCAATAGACTCAATGAAATCAAATTCAGTTGCACTTTTATGTTATTAGCAAATTATACACCAGACTAGTGTCCTTCTATGTTACACCTTGTGCCAGTTAACTAGAACGTGAGCCAAATAATGCTGAATTTCAGCATGGTGGAAATCACCAAATATTTAATTGCCACTGATGAACAATATCATGTACTCTGTTTACATTCTACCAAATGACATTTATTAAGCATTAGGTATCAGGAATTAATATATAGATTTAGGCCAGCCTAAAAGCGTAGCTCCTTTCCTGGGTTGTTCAGAACGAGTTCAGAACTGATTAAACTAACCCAGGAAAAGGTAGAAGTCTTACTTGAGTTTTGCCACGTCTTTGTGATGAGGTACTCTGTATATTGTTTGCGCTTCTGTTTTCAGTTTTTATAACAACCACAATATACATGCGAAATACATTTTAACGAAAAAAAGTTATAATTTTTAACAAAAACCAAGTTATAATTCTTCAGAACAATCCTGCCCTGTTTTCAAGAAGTTAACGTGACATGAGCCCGCGATCTAATCTGCAAATTAGAAGTTGGTCAGCGGTCAACTTCAAAACAACATGTGACCTCGATGAGTTGCAAACTTGAGCCCGCGATGTGGCCATGTGATATTGGTCGGCGGATATTCTGTTTTGACAGGTGTCAATTGATCGTAGCATGGTTGTCCAATATCAAAGAAGTACACAGTAAACCATGGCTTTATGTCTCTGTCAACCTCTTTTTTGGAGTATGGCCGCCTTGTTGCGCGACTCCGTCGTCGTGCGTACGCGCCCACAAGCAATACCGCTAGCTATGAATACCATGAGAAAATCAACTCAAGGGGTTTCCTTTTCTTTCCCGTGATGAGTATGGGGCTCCGCTATTAGATATCTAGTTTTTGTAACAGTTTACAAGCAAATAGCTCACTATCCAGGGTTGATTAACAACTCTATTCAACCTTAGTGGAGTTACACCTTCAAATATGTGCCAGCCATTTATTCTCCTTATAGCCATTTCAGGCTGTACTCCTACATTTTCAGTTCTGGTTCATGGTTGAAAACAGTCTTCCTTAGAAAATGAGTAAAATTATTGTCAATTCTTGATTTGCTTGATTGCATATAGAAGGAATAAAGATTATAACGTTCTGGCTTGCCAGTAAATGCTGTTTATCAAATTCAAGACATTAGGGAAATTCCAACAAGGCCTTAAAATGCATTGTCAGACTTTTTATTTAGCGTAAAGTTCACTCGTTCCTCCTGGTCTTGGGTGTCTGACCTTTTATTTCCCTGCAGTCTATTCTGCACGTTGTGTTGTCAAATTCAGCCAGCCTAACTTCAGGTAAATAAACTTTTGTAATGGGTAGGCTACTCAACATCAAATACAGGACATTGGCTCATAAAACAATTTATCTGACACTTAACTAGTTCTGAAATATTAAACCTAAAAACCAGATCTTGCTGAAATATAAAGCGAGTAAAAAAAGATTCAAATTCATCAATGGCTGTATTTAAATCTCTAATCTCCTTTCACATTGAACACATTCAACATTGTTGTTGGGAAACTTTTTTTGTTAACCTCAGAGGCATAAAAACTGATTAGTTCCTAAGTTGATTAAGGATGAAAAGTATTCATTTCGTCTTAGCAACAACAGAAATTATTTCCTACCAAGGTAAAATTGGTATCTCCCCTTTTCATAAGTATTTCCCACGTTTTCATTCTTCGCACCTGCCCTGTCCGAAGGAGACTCAGCCGTGGAAATAATAAATCGGGTCGGGTTTTACTTCGATAATTAGAGTTTGCAGCCGCAAAACACTTGTGTCCAACTCTTTTCCTTTTCCTTACCACATTTGCTCCAGACAAGTTGCTCTAACCTACACACATTCAATTTTTTTAGTTCTTCCCAAGCATTTCGTCCGCCATTTTGAGAGCTCGAGGGCTATTAAGCCTCGCTTGCATGAAACTTCCGGTTGTTTTCTGGAATTGGTGTATTGTGTTGAAATATTGAAACTAGAACCATTTCGTGGAACTTACCGGGGCCCAGTGGCACCGTGATTGCATAAATATAGTTAATCCATCGCACCTCTCCCCCCTCTTCTGTGGAGGCTAATACTGGCGTAATTCAAAGACCAAAACACTCCTCAGTCACTTCATTGTTATTATTCCGCCATATTTTAAATACCAAATCGTGACTCGAATGCTGCTTTAGCCTACAAAATTCTTGAATGTGACCGGGTATTGTATGCGATGGGGCAAAAATAAGAAAACTTCCGCATATTTCCAATTTCGCTTATAATTTTTAAAACAATTTCGCAAACCTAGAGGTTTTTCCAGCAAAATGCTGGAACACCAGCTTAGATGTAAGTAATTTTAATAGTTATTGTGTCAATCAACTTATAGTAATATTAGGATTTTCTTTGAAATATGTATTCTCGTTATAACATTAACAAACTTTTATAAAAATAATTGTTCGTTTACATGAAATATGCGATTTCGAACTTGTCCTGATCGTGCGTATAGAAATCTCAATGTCATAAAAATTCCTCATTCTCGTTGTTTCGTTATAACATTAACAAAACTTTTTAAAAATAATTTTTTTAGATTAACTATTCGATTTCGAACTTGTCCTGATCGTGCGTGTAGAAAGCTCAATATCCACAAAAAGCCAAGGGAATGTCTAGTTCATTTTAGAAACAATCAAAGTGTCTTTGTATAGTAACTTTTAATGCATCTGCAACTGCTTGAATGATAAGTGCATCGGTCCATGTACCTTGAATACACATATTATTTAGATATCTTAGCCAAGAAGTTTCGGTAATGCTCTCTGGGTTGTCTCTCATAAATTGAACCCCAGCAGTACATATGCTGCTAGTGCCATATAATTGATGTGATACAGATCTAAAGAAACAATCACCTGCACCGCCAACATCTATCGATTGTAAACCATGTTCACCTAATCTTGACTGCATCAAATTCTCATATGAAATAGGAGAGGTCAACTGCATTGTTGAGCTGTGATTTTGCATAATGAAAGGTCTAATTATTACTTCATGATGATCAGTGTTGTATTGAGTAGGTCCTGGATTCTTCTCAACATCTTTGCTTAGTTTGAAATTGACATAATTGGTCATATGACTCACACAATTGCAAGAAAACAATGATAAATGTTGACTTGCTTTACATTTTAGTTTCATTATCTTGTGATAATGCCTGCTAAAGAAAGACAACAAATAAGCTTTCGTGGTTATAGCCATTTTATTTAAGTTGATTATCTTTGGTTCGCTTTTGTTATTGCATTTATATCGTGCATGATAAGTTTTCTCACTTTATTAATATAGCAATGGAGCTTTGAAGACTTCAGTATCTCAATCGTTGAAATCTTTTTTAAGACAAATTTCAACATGCTATTCTGCTTGTTGAAACCTCTTAGAAATAGCAGTGGAATTCTGCTCGGTTCACAAGCAATTCGGCTCGGTTCACGAGCACATCCAGATCGCCTTGTAGCACGTCTTTTAAGATGATGTAAAGTTATCTTTCATTGATAAGCGTTCGCTTTGAATCTCGATAAATTTTACGATGGAAGCTTCACTCAATGTAGATAGCTTTGATAAGTTGCTCTTATTCTCGATAAGTTTCGCGATGGAAAGTTCACTCTTAAGTAATACCTCGTAAATTTGTCTCTCCAAATATTCACTCTAAAGTTTTCGCTCATAAACTAGCGCATTGTAAAAGTTGGGGAACGTGTCGTTCCACAAAAAGCTATTATCTTTCTCCTGACTGTCCTCCATGCCTCGTGCTTTTCAAAATGGCGGATGAGATTTCAATGAGCCAGCGAGCACTCCCAAAAGTAACGAGCCCGTGATATATCTCAAGTCAGCGATATATATATATTTTTTTTGTGACAAAGAAGTTTTAATAAATCTTACAATATTCGACAGTACAATACAAGACATTACTTACAATAATAAAAAAACATTATATCTACTTACGGCTAATTACATACAGTGTTTACGGTATTTCCAATTTTCTTTCCTACATTATTTACATTTTTTCCCCTTAACTAATATTACTTCATTCGTTTTAGCCCTATATGTACAAAATTATATTTACAAAAATTTTAGAACGGCACGGAAAAGAAAAAAAAAATAATTAAATAACACACAGAGAGGTTTGTTAATAGTATTTGTCCTTGACCTTAAGTTAGATTCTCAATTCTCCAGTGCATTTTTATCTTATTTATACATTGTAAAAAATTAAGATTTTTCTCATTAATTTTACAAAGTCAGCGATATATCCCTCACAATGTAACGTGAAAAAACGACAGGAACTGACTGCATTCTATGACCGGCGCCAGCCCTCGGCTGGGCCCCGGTAATTATGATGCTTTTAAAACCCCAATGTATGAGAATTAACTGAGCATTTAATTGACGTTTTTGAGGGAAACCGAGCATTTTAGGGGACAAAATGGAGCATTAAGTTGGAGCATTTTAGTTGACAAATAAAGGCATAATGTACAAAAGCCTACCTTTATAAATTCAAACCGTTGTAATAAAACACCTCCATATGCTGCAAGGTGAGAGTCACGTTTCGCGTAGTCCAACTCGTTGTTACGTAATGCCATATGTCACGTTATACTGATATTACACGTCAAACTGAACGTCAACATAAACGGGAAAAAAAAAATCCTAACATTTTGAGTTTGGGCTGCCTGTGGGCGTGGCTCACAATATAGAATGATCATGACTGTCTGGGACGCAGGCTATGCCGACGCTGAAATCCTAAACACTTCTGGAAATGACTCGCCAGCGCTCCTCTGATCTGATCCCATTTTAAAACCATCCTTCTGATTTGACACTCCATGAGCACTTAAGATTTTTACTTTGTACTATCATTATCTTTAACTTTCAACATTATTCAATTACCTTTAATGCCGGAGTGATTGCAAGAAAACAAAAGGAAGAAAGATCTCAACTAGTGGCGTAATCTGCCTCAAAATAGGATCATTTAGTTCTGCAATCATTCCATTTTTTAAGTTTTAGTGGCTTTGAAAGTTTGATTCGTTGCTTTGTTATCCTTTTGGAACACAACTGACACAGTTGAAACATTGCGTGATAGCGGTATTGACACCTGAGGTAACAGGACTGATTTGCCTGTTCGGGCTGCTGCTTGCTAGGGACAAGAAATGTGATGGCTCAATTTGGGGGTGTAAACAGCCATGAAGAAAATGAAATAAATGTACAAATTGTCTTTGCTTTTATTTGCTTGACAAAGAGAGATCAAAGGCTCTCTGAGAAGCTCATGGATGAATGACTTTTGCCTCTGTGGCAAAACGAGTCTTATTCGTATGAAAATGCATATCACCTGTACGTTCATTCTCTTGAAAAATCAAGTCATTTTCATGTGAAATGTTTTGCACGAGCATTCGTTCTAAAAAGAGACCAAGGGAAAAAGCAACTCTGAAGTGGAACTTAAGTCTGCATGTGAGACAAGTGGCCCATCAGGTTGGCAGTTATTCTGGTTTCTGCAACATACTAATAAAAGAGGCTTTGGACAAACTCTTGAGAGTAAAAATTAGTGATAAAAATTTTGAATGACGTTTCGATGATTCGTTCATCATTTTCAAATTCGTAAAAAATTAAAAAGTCAGGTTCTTGTGAGTTCTTTAAATACTAAGAATGT
>Ga0126343_10001647_pt1 | contig 10764 bp, 9 predicted proteins | sample Cyp2metagenome_FD_92531 | JGI IMG/M metagenome (GOLD analysis project Ga0126343, IMG submission 92531) | Coral microbial communities from Lord Howe Island, Old Settlement Bay, Australia - Cyphastrea 2 metagenome | ecosystem: Host-associated > Invertebrates > Cnidaria > Coral ... | reverse complement strand
CTAGCACGCTCATGTAGCAAAACCAGGTGGAGTCTGACACAAGCATATGTGCCAAACCCCTGCTCCCTGGGAAACGCAAGCGCTCTTGGTTGTTAACTCCGTTAAATTGCATTTAACTGCATTAAATAAATACACTGTCAGGTAAATACGGATATGGCGAAATGACGAACAAATAGTTATAAATACGTGCCAAAGAGACAGCATTACACAAGACGGGAAGTTCTGAAGTCTTTAATATCACCTTGAAAAGGGATGGGAAGAAAAACAAAAGAAGTTATGGTCACCCATCCAAGTACTAACCGCGCCAAACAGGGTTAACTTTGTTGAGCGGACAAATGTACTTGTGGTATTGCAGGGCTGTCACTAAGGGCCGGGGGCTGGGGATTTTCCCCGGCTACAACAAGTCTGAGCCCCAGCTACTTTGATACAAGACAAAAATATTGGAAAGAGAAAAATGCATCAAATTACAAACTTATGAATTAAAAAACAAACCGATAGTTTATTAATGCAAACTCATATTCATCTTTTAAAGAGAGGCGACTTTACAATTCCTGTGAGACTGACTGAAAACATGCAACATTCAACAATATCATTGAGTTATTTTTTTGTAAAAAAATACCTCATAGTTGGCACGTCGAGTATGTTATGGGTTGATGGATGAGTCAGTGAGTCAGTGAGAGATGCATGTATTTAACACCAATCAGATTGGATCTACTATAAACAGCCAATCAAATGACTTTCCTTGCCATTTAAAGGTGAATATAGGCGCATAATCCTGTGTGTCTCTCTCGGCACAATTTGAAGTGAAAAAGTGAGTTTTCCTCTCTGATCATTGCTGAATTTCTGTGGAGTACACTTAACGAATTACCTTTCTATCTGGTAGTCAATTTACGGCGGTCTGATTTTGAGTATGGGCAGCATTTTCAAGACCTCGGTCACAGCTTCTCACAAAATGGGCCGACCAGCCGCCCAGTAACAATATTATTATAGTTTGAGGTAGTGACTTCTCCCGTTATCATATCCTTTTATTCTGGCGCAAAACGTTGCAAAAATTAAAACATGGTTATCAATAATAGCTGCTGAAAAAATTAATTCCACATTATAGAAAGTTGATGTAAAAAAAATAAATTTCCTATTTTCAATTTCCCATTCCCCATTCCCCAGTCCCTACCAGTATCGATGTTTTTTTCCCTTGTTACCTTTTCTCACCTTAGAAAAAAGAAGTGTATTTATCAACTATTTGTTCGTCATTTCGCCATGTCCTAAATTTTACCTGGTAGTAAGAGGATACTGAGACTGACTGCAAGGAGCAATTTTCCTCGACTCCAAGACTATCCTTTCCGACTGCAATCCCCTTCTTCTGTTTCTTTCCATACAAAATTCCCGAAAATCCAACAAATCCAGCAAGTCCGAATCCAAGTAAAAAGGCAGCGTTGGATTGTTTCTTGCTTATCGAAGTAAACGATGAATGATAGTTAGAAAACTGATTCAGGACCCTAGCTCTTCCAAAAACTCTAGCTCTTGAAAATGCAAATGTTGCCGCCATGTTAATCGAGGAACGTGCCGTGGGGGTCGGCGCGGGACTGTGCGCGGTCAATCCGCAAAAGAGGCTGGAGAAGAGATAGTAGCGCCGCAAAAATGTGTCGTAAATTATCAAAACAACATGTCGGAACAGGCGGCACAACATGGATGGCGTCAAAAAATTGAAAAGTGGCAAGAATGCAGACCTATTTCATGGATGATTTAAAGCGTATTGGTGCTGTTACGTACAGAGAGTTTTCTGAATATTTTTTGGAAGCAAATCAGCTTTGCATATTTTCCAGCGAACTCACCCAACATTGGAGAAGTCGAAAGGAATGGGTGAAAGACGGGAAGCCTGACCTGGACTATTTGTCAAAGGAATTTGGTAACTATGAATCTGTATTTAAAATAGTTTATGGCAGGTGTAGGTGTTTATGCACAATTCTGTTGACTGATTTGCTTGTTGTACATGCCATTGGCTTTGTTCAGGCAAGACCATGGCTTCGATCCTAATCAGTTGCCTGTATTTTTAATTTTCTGTACCTCCGTAGCTGCTAGCACAACTAATACATATATGAGCATGTTAGATCGACATTCAACGGGCTGGCACAAACTTCTCGTGTACCTTTGAAGCGGACCCAAAAAAGCCTGGTTTCCATAACCCGTGTAGCATTTCGAGAAAAACAGGAAATGTCTTTCGTAATGCAGATTAGTAATGACAACCAATTGGCCTATGTTCCAAACATTCCAGGAACACCACTCCGAGTGAGGGACACAATTAGTGATGCCTCTGATCTCCCTCCCTGAATTTTTTTTTAGGGAACAAAGCAGATGTACTTCAGGCTTGAAAGGATTTGTTAAGCTCATTTTTCAGGGTAACCGGTCATTTCGCCAACATGTCAGTTCGCCAATGACCAGTTCGCCAACGTATCAAGTCGTTTCGTTAATGTCTAAATTATGTAAGTTCGCCAACGCTTGTATGTTAGTTTGCCAACGTCCAAAATACGTTATGAATAGATCTAAAATGTATTTAGAAATTGCCAAAAGAAGATAATGTGACCTTTGATCGCAGATGAATTGTTCGTTTTGACTTGAAAATGTCTGTTTCACTCTTCCCCCTCTCTCTCCCTCTCACTCACACTGATCGCAACAAAGTCTAACAAAGTCTGTTAATCGATCGAATGCCGACCGTACTTGAAAACTTCTAAACCACCCACGGCTTTATTTGTGGAGTATGAACTGGCTGTGAAACCTTTTTATTAAACATAATCGTAGTTAAACAGTCATTACTTCGAAATATGCTTGTTTGATTACACCCTTAGAAGCGTTCACTTGTTTCCTGCCCATAGCAACAAAGTCTAACAAAGTCTGTTAATCAATCGAAGGCCGACCGTAATCGAAAACTTTCTAAACCATCCATGGCTTTATTTGTAGAGTAGACTGGCTGTAAAACCTTTTTATTAAATAGTTACATAGTTAAACAGCCATTGATTCAAAATATGTTTGTTTGCTTACGCGCTTTAATGAAAATAAAAGCATTGACTTGTTTCCAACCCATAGCAAAAAAGTCTGTTAATCTATCAAAGGTGGACCGTGCTTGTGTCGCACAAACTGATGTTCATTCAATTATCCTAAATTGTGCCTTAAACAAAGGAAAGAGTCTCGAGTCGCACAAAACTAACACTAATTAGCGTCGCATTTAATTAGCGTCTCTCTGCCTATGTGAAGGAGGTGTGATTTTTTTAAAATAAGCTTATTTGCATTAACCAATCAGAATCTTGCATTATATCACACTTACCTTCTCTGATATACTAGATATGGGTATAAAAGAACCCTCAAATTTTAGTCATCCATTCCAGCTTTCGAGCAACAACCATTATCGCTATTTGCTACGACAATTGTTTTTGGGGAGGAGGGACGGCGCAGTGGTGAGAGCGCTCACCTCCCACCAATGTGTCCCGAGTACAATTCCCGGACCAGGCAACATTATGTGGGTTGAGTTTGTTGTTGGTTCTCGTCCCTGCTTCGAGGGTTTTTCTCCGGGTTCTCCGGTTTTCCTCCCTCCTCAAAAACTAACATTTCTAAATTCCAATTTGATCGGGAATTAGAGGGCCACGGGTTTGTCAGTCGAAGACTGTTATGTGCTACCCTCATTAAACAAAGGCAACTCATTTTATTTATTGATTTATTGATTTATTTATTAACGAACATTTTCATCATGAATCTTTGTATTTTCTGGGCTTTTCCTGTTCGCCCGTGACAAGAGGGGCTCCAATGTGACGGCTGCAGCAGATGGCAGCACCACAACTGTCATGCTGGTATCTCTCAGTCCCAGTACCGTGCTGCTGTTCAGGCAGAAGAGCTGATCGACTGTTCCTGCGACTTGTGCAAGAATGCCACGGCTGCACTTGACGAGTACCCACCAGACCTTGAGAGTACTAGAGTGGACGAGGAGAGTTTGGAGGAAAGCAGGGAGCTTCTATTCTCTGATCAAGCAACTTTTACAAAACTTGATATAAAAATTAGTATTAGAAAACTTTTTCTATGGCTGTCTCACAGGGAAAAAGTGCTCTATTACTTTTATAAAATAACTTTCAAAAGTATGAACAAGCAACTTTCGTTGAGTGTTTTCACAAAACTAGATATGGAAATTAGTATTAGATAATTATTATGAATTTGGCTGTGTCTCGCAAGTAAAAAGTGCTCTAATGGTTTTATAAAATAGATATGAATAAAGGACACTATCACAGACATTTTTAGGTTCTTCCTATAGCAGTACTCAAATTACGACTAAGTTCTTTAGAAGATTGAGTGAATTGCAAAAGGGAGAGGAAAAGTAGTTAGTGTTATGTTATATGGTTTGGCCAGTACAGTATAGAAAAATAGCCAAATTCAAATTTAAACACAGGAAGAATTACCATGACAGTGTCCCTTCAATAACAAGTTTCATTCTTATACTGAAAAGATGATCCACCTTCACAACATATGGAGTCGTCAATCGAAGACCCGACCCCTGGTGGAGTCATCGCAGAAATTCAGCCCGTAATCTTCCAGATGGTCGAGAGGGGGACAAAAAGGAGGAAGGCCAGCCTGACGGACAGCCTTGGCTTCAGCTACAATGTGCATTCCCGGCGACCATATGCTACATATTAGCAGTGTACGGTTTGTCCGAAAGGCAATCCCTGCAAGGCATCAGTGACAGAATGAGATGGGGTTTTCATTCCTGGCCAGCATAATCACAACCATACAGTGGAGGTGGGGGCAGCAACCACAGCCAAGATAGTCTCCCGGGTGAAGAATAAGGTGTTGGAGGAGAAGTTCAAGTCAGCGTCAGCAATAGTGGATGATCGAACTTGGAAAACATTATGCAGTTTCCAAACAAACTTAAATGCCTTGTTCAAATTGATGCAAAACTGAAAGCTATTCAATATCCTAGCATTTGTGTGACTCCTGGGAGGAAATCATTTTTGGGGAATATTGAGCATTTTTTAAAGTCTCGTGTAACTTTAGTTAGCGCCTTGTTACATTATTTTCCAGGTACTAAAAGAAGATCATCGAACTGCTTCCAGGTGGGCCAGTCATCAAACAAGTTACGCTAGATTTTGAAAAGGCGCTGTGGGCAGCATTCAGAACGATCATGCTAGTTGAGTCCAATTGACGTCTCAATTCTTTCTTTCACCTCTCTCTCTTACCTCTTGACTAACTTATGCGTTTGTCCTTGTTTGTTTTCCAGTGCAAGAGCTCGGCCTGCAGAGACCCTATTGTGAGGACAATGTGGTGTATAAATACATAAGAAAGTTAATGGCCCTTCCGTTCCTGCCGCACTGCCAGATCAGCCCGATGTTTGTTCGCCTGCAAGCTGAAGCTCAAAAAGAGCCCCTTCAGGACCTCGTCACCTACATAAGATGACCGTGGATCGAGAGTGAAGTGTTTCTGTCAAAAAACTGGAGCGTGTACCAACAGGCCATCAGAAGCAACAATGACATCGAGGGATGGCACAACACTCTGAATCGTCATGCGAATGGCCAGTGCGGTTTACCTCTGTACTCAATGATCAAGTTCCTGGACAGAGAGGCAAGACTTACAATACTGCCGTCACCATCAGGGTTGTGTCCGATAAGAAGCTGTTCAAAGTGGGTCCAGAGGAAACATTACCAAAAACCCACAACCAAAAAACAGTTCCTTTAGGAGCCACCAAGTTTGCAAAAGAAAATGACCAGCAATAAACTATCAATAAAGAAACCTAATAAAATTTGAGGGGGGAATGGAGCGAACTGAAAGGTTCAATAGCAAATATGGCAGTCCATAACATAATCGGAAAAGAAGTGACATCAACAATCCCTCTCAGGAAGCAAATTGCAAGCTATCTAATTGACAATTATTTTCAACAAAACAGTAAATTTTGGATGTTGGCAAACTGACATATAAGCGTTGGCGGACTGACGACTTCAGAACGACTTCAGTGGTTAGCGAACTGGTCATTGTTGAACTGACACATTAGCGAAACGACTGGTATTCTTTTTCAGAGCTGCTTAAGTTATGTACATAAACTGCAATGATCACTGGCATCTTTACCTCTTTTCCATTGTTCAAATTATCTTTTATGTATGTATTCAGTTGAAATGGAACTTCCTTGAGAGATTTAACAAAGGAAATTTGAGTTGATCCGTTTATATCATATGTTTGTTCGAAATAGGTCATGCTATAGCCCCAGTTGCTAACTGCTGTCAAACAAAATACGGCAGCCAAGTCAAGCAAGACATGTCAGTCAAAGAGTTTTGTGACTACTGGAGGAACAGGTCTCAAGGTATTATTGTCACCTGCTGCATACTGTTGTTCTCCTTGTTAGCTTTTACACAAGTTGATGTCTACCTCAAAAATCACGGACAGGCACCACGGCTTGAAAATGCCATGTCATTGGTGTTGGCTAGTATTATGTGGTGAACAAGGTTTTGGTAAAGTTGAACATGTGGAACAGTTCTAAATACAACATGATGTCCATCTGCTTCGGGTAAAGCGTCACTCAAAATGTACAAGAAATTTTTGACTGTATCACTATGGCTTACATAATCTGATCATGTGATCATAAGCAATAGAAGGGAAAAGGTAAAGAATCTGATCCCACCGACGCATCAGCATACGTGTTGGTTGATACACCACCGACACAGTAACAACCCATCAGTTGACATGCTATTGATGTGTCAGCCGACCAAATATGATAAACTAGTTACAAAATAATAGTTAGAAAGGGAAAGTATTTCAACCAACTCACCCTCTCTTATGCTTTCTCTTGGCACCAAACTTCAACTCGTCTATCTATTCAGGGATGCATTTTCCAGTGAAGGAAGGTTTCAAATAAACATAATTCCAGCATTCAGGACTTGTTGTATTGCATAAAAACAGTGAATCTTGACACTTATTATTAAACCAATGGAATGCAAGGTAAAACTAGGTAACTAATGAGGATCAAGTTAGGATTGAAAAACAGTCAATCACAACGTTTCTTACTGAACCATTGATATGAAAGGAACATCCAAAGCCTACCAAGATCTGAAGGCCCAGTTTGACTCACTTGAAGATAATTGCCAAGAGAGGAAAGAGCAGCTAGCTCAGGCTCAACAGGACCCCGACGAGATGGCAGACATGGTCTGGCAAAATAAAAATCGTATCGCCACCTACAAACAGCAGTTAAAAGATAAATTGACCGCATTAAAGGGGCTAGGTCACGCAATTCTTAGGCAATTTCAACACCGATCAAATTAATGGTCATAGAATTAAGTAAAATATCAAAATAACAGTTCAAAACTATAGCAGAACTCAAATAAAACACAGGAAAGCCAAGAACGGACATGGATGGACAAGACTGAAGAGGATTAAATGGATTGCATTTGAGTAAATTTGAAAAATGTCGGCCCACACGTCAGCCCACCTTTTTTCACATTTAAATCAGTTTATATCAAAATGTCATTGCACAGCTGGAAAATCATTCACAGTTGTTATATTGCCGTGATTTTGCAAATGAAAGACTTTTGCTTTGCCAATTTGATGTTTAGAGCTCATAATAATATTAACAAAATTAAACAAAATTACCGGTGCTGAAAATAGTGTGACCTAGCCCCTTAAGGACCTGGAGCAGCAGCTACGAACCTTGCAGAACTCTTCAGAACAATTAGCTCCAAGTAACCATGAAGCTGCTGTGAAGGTCGACTGGAATGATCTTGTGCAAATTTATTGACGATACGTGGCAGAAATTCAGCGATGATACATGGCAGTGCCATCGACCCTGAATGAGAAGAAATGTAGCCTGAACAATGCTTACAGGCTCCCAGGCACAGCACTAGAAATTCATTGACGATACGCGGCAGTGCTATCGACCCTGAATGAGAAGAAATGTAGCCTGAACAATGCTTACAGACTCCCAGGCACAGCATGCATATCACAATTAGATATTTTCTTGGCATAGTGCTGCTGAGAATTGTCAATGGAGTGACATACCAAAGCACCCTGGAGAGGCTGGAAGACCCAAACCTTTTTTTGAAAAGGATCAAGCAGGAGTACAAAGGCAGCTGGGAGGTCTGTTGCCATTGGTGAAACGACTTCAAAGAGGTTGTTACTGCTGGCATCGGAGGATGCCTTCGATTCTTAGAGAGCTCTATCAACAACAACAAAAAAACAGCTCCTTTAGGAGGCACCAAGTTTGAAAAAGTCAATAGTCCAACTCAATAAAGTTAGGCTAATAAAGATAAAGGATCGTCTGCTGATGTGTTTGCCAAAATGAGAACTACATTCTAAAAACACTTGTTGTAATGTGAACTGTGTTCTAAGAGCACAAAAAGCAAGATGGCAGTCAAAAGTAAATTTCTTCTTTTCATATTGTGGTGAAAGTTTTCTGTCAAGGACATTTCAGTTCATCCAGATAGTCTGAGTCAAATGACAAAATTATTGAGCGTATTCCATCTACCAAAAAATTCCAGAAATTGCGGTTGGGATGTAAATGGAACATGAATTTTTGGTTCATTCCACTGGAAATGTTTTAGAATAAAGGGAATTCCTGGAAAGGTACCGGTAGTCCCGTTTTTCTGGTGGAAGCTACCCAATGGAAATTTGTGTTCCATTTACAGATTTCTCATCTTTATCACCAGTTCCATAACTTTTGCAGACTTTTAACGGCCTCCCTTGGTTCCCTCGAATGGAACTTGTGACAAAGGGAATTCACTCTTCCTGAACTCTTCCCATTAGAAATTTTCGAAAATTTTTTTGGAAATGGAAAATGCTTATTGTCTCCTGGACAGTTCTAGATGCAACAATCATTTCAACAGTCAGTGCCTTTTAACTGGATACTGAAACTGTTTTAAAAATCTCATCAATAGGTATCAATGATACTCAGACACTTTACCTAAAGGACTGGCATTTTTGTAAGTAAGTCAATAATTTTAGATGTAAAATATTTTTCATTATGAAAATATTTGATAACTATGCTACTGCTATACGGGATTCAACATCTTGCCCCCTTATGCGACATGAAGTACTTAAAATTACCCTCCCTCTTCTTATTGGACCATAATTTAGTATGCTTTTATTCAGCATCCATATTTTTTTTTACAACAAGAAAGTGCCCTCATTCTCTTCCATTTTCCCTTTTTGAGCTCCTAGGGTGCACCTCTAAGAATGTTTGTCAGTTTTAAAGAGTGTGATTATCGATTTCATGACCAATCTGGAATGGTCGAACCTTCTAGAAGCCAAGGCAACATGGCTCTTGTGATCATTACAATATGGAAACTTACCACCATCAAAAGGTCACAAGGTTGCTTGTCCAGGGTGAATATTAGGATGTCACTAGTCTGTTCGTATGATTAAAGTTCAATACCTGTCGTGTGGAAATCTGAAAGTTACATGTCGTATTAAAATCGATGTTCGAATTAACTGTGCATTTTTACTATTATCTCATTTCATTCCTCAGAGCATTTCCAACATACAGTGCCTATGAAACACCACTCTATTTTAAATCTGATTGGTTGAACGAGTTTTGGGACCAGCGTAGTGATGTAGCTGATGATTACCGCTTTGTCTACATGGGTCCTAAAGGCAGTTGGTAAGGTCACAAGTTTAAACATGTCTTCTTCATTATAATGTTTGATCCTTTTTGCACTTATTGTACGTTTCATTCCTGGCATTCTTTAAAGTCTTTTATACAATGACTTCAATCAAATACAGTGTGATTTTGAAACAAAAAATCAGTTTGTTTCTGATCTGAACTGTCATATTGGAGCATCTATTGAAACAGACGCTTGCATGGCAATTGAGCAACAAATACAATCAGAGTGGCAACAGGGGGGGTCTCTGGCTTGGTTCCTGAAAGGAACGGATCATGGATAAAAAAACTTCGTTTTCCCGAATCACGAAAATAAGCAAGTAAGATGCAAGATGCTGTTTTTAATGACCTGCTCTTGCACACTAGAAGCAGCATTTGAAGAAAATATCAAATCGCATACCTAAAAACCATGTTCACACTAAATGTTAATTCTTTTTAACTGAATTACGATTCAATCTATCATACTCCAATGAATTTTACTTAATTGTGGTTCTGTTCACATCTGCGAAAATTCAAATAATATAGGCAGGATAACCTCACAATCTAAAGTTGAAAACAAAAGGATGCCTATTGAACAGCTGCCATGATATTTACCGCAATACTTGATTTGGAGCCCAGAAGAAAGGCAAAGGAAGCTTCGAAGGCTAGAAGAAGAAAAATACGCTCTCTGAAACAGCAACAACGGATGAGACAGTTCTTGAGTACTCTACATCTGCCATTTCTTGGCTTATTTTGTCCCATACAAGTTTCTTGTTGTGCATAGTGTTTAACTCATGTTGCACCGCCTCGTCACTCTATAAAGCGATCAAAAGTTTGGTTTCCTCAAACCACAACTTGTCCGCCATTTTGTTCAATTACGCACTGTAATTAGTTCAAACAACCCCAAGGGGGTTGAAGGAATTGTAATCCAATTATAATCAGGGACTGTGATTAGTTGATGTGAACCCATTCGATATTTAAAAAGTAAAAAGGTAAAGTCTGCATACGAGCCAAGCGGCCCATTAGGCCAGAGCTTATCCCGGTTTCCCTAGCATGAAGCGACTAGGAGTATTTCTACTCCCCCCTGGATGGGATGCTAGTCCATCGCAGGGTTACCCCCAGCATTAAATTCGCCGGTACCCATTTATACACCTGGGTGGAGAGAGGCACTG
>Ga0126343_10001646_pt1 | contig 10765 bp, 8 predicted proteins | sample Cyp2metagenome_FD_92531 | JGI IMG/M metagenome (GOLD analysis project Ga0126343, IMG submission 92531) | Coral microbial communities from Lord Howe Island, Old Settlement Bay, Australia - Cyphastrea 2 metagenome | ecosystem: Host-associated > Invertebrates > Cnidaria > Coral ... | reverse complement strand
TGAGCAAGGACGACGAGGACGACGAGGACGACGAGGAGGACGAGGAGGAGGAGGAGAGGAGGACGAGGCAGGAGGAGGCGGAGGAGGAGGAGAAGGAGGAGGAGGAGGAGAAGGAGGAGGAGGCAACTGACATAAAATCTAACAACCCTCACCTGGCAGGTGGGGAAAAAGCAACAAGGATGTAAAGCCGAACCCATCCTGCTGTAGCTCTGGAGAACTGGCGGGAATGCAGACTAGCAACCTGCCTTTCAGAGAGGAAGTCCAAAATTGAGAAGAGAGCAGGCTCAGGAAGCAATCTGTTTCTGGTGGGGGCATCTGCTGTGTTGAGCCTCGTTGGTGCAAAACCATAAGCTGGGTGGAGATTCCCTGCGATTGCCAAGGCACAGCCCCGAAGAAGAGAGGGGCGCAAAGCTCTGGCTGATGATCTGCCTTTGCCATGTGCTCCTTTTGCGACTCTGGAGTCAAGTAGCGCACAAAATCTCAGCCTACCACCCTTTTGCACAAGGTGGTGAAAAAGCTTCACAAGGGAATTGCTCTCCAGCACGTTAATGTGCGCTGGTTTCCTCCAGTGCCAGTCATCAATAGTTTTCCACCCCTCTTGCATCAACACATCATTCAGCACGACACTTTCGATCTGCACAGGTTTTGGTTCAGGTAGGGCCGCATGTCTCAGTTTGAGGGCAGCGCAGATCTTGTCAGCAATAAAATCAGCAAGGCCAGGGTGGTAGATCGCCGAAGCCTTTGTGAGCTGTCCCTCAATCTTGACATGTTGATGGCCACCTGTGCAGCGGGCATTGATGCTCGCCATGTCAAGGTCGTACCCCAGCCATCTAAAGGGCTTTCGATGAATGCTCCCAAAAACGCAAGAGTCTGTGATTGCTTCCACAAAACCAAGCTGAAGTAAAAACTGCCAAAAAGGAAGCCATGCCATCTTTGACAATTGTGGTTGCTCCAGCAGCGCGATCACTGCATACCTCCACGCTACCCAAAGGATAGAGAGGCATCTGAATGCAATGAGGTTGCCAAGGTAGGTCTTAGGGTTTGTCCTCTCAAAACCCAAAGGCTGCGCATAGGAGCGCGACGCAGGGTGCTGCGCTGGTGAAAAGGTGGCGCACACTGGTTCGCAAATGACACTCTTGAACCTACGCTCGGCAATCATCTGGTAGATCCACTCAACAAGCCTAAGATCTCGCAAGTCATAGTGTTTGCTGTTTGAGAGGTCTATAGGCGGACAAACTTCAAGTCCTCTGGCTGCAAGTGCTTTTGACAAAACTCCAGAGCCCCCACAGATCTCAACCGCATCAATAGAAGGGCAGCTGTTTTGGTGGGGCAGGGAAATCTTCAGCTACAGGCTCCGCATCAACATCACACCCAAGCTGCCGCAACTGGCTTCTAGCTTCATTGTCAAGGAGAGTGTATGCTCCCTTTCTGTCTCCTCCAAGCCAAAGGGTTTCAGAGAGCTCCTCAGAAATGGGCTTTGCTGTGATCGCCCCCTTCTGCATGGAAGCGTCTGTCGCAAAAATCTCATTGTGATATGGCACAGAGATGTCGGTGACAGCGACAAGCCCTAGAACACTGGCAAGCGTGAGCTCGTCAGCAACAGCCCTGGGAAGAGGCAAAACATCATTCGCCTCTTCTGTTGATTGAGGCCCAAGGCTAAAAATCTTTGACAAAATGCAGCTACACACTCTCCGATACATGAAGACTGAGACCCAATTCCCTGCAAGCCTTGATGCAAGGGCCTTTGATATGATGGGCAGCGCAGCTGACTTCAGTGAGAGTGCGATCATTGGAATCCTTTTGGCAGCTGGTGCTGAGACGGTCACAACACCCGCTGACCTAGAAAGATGGTCTGAAAAGACCTCAGCTCCAATGACCTTGAAATTCTCCTCACCTCGAATCATCTTTTCTGGAGAGCCAAAAACGCCTGCCTCCTTGTAAGTCTCCTCAGCTTTCTCAAGGCACCTGACAGATGCTGAATCCTCAGGGCTGATCTTCAAGCTTTCTCTCGAAACTGCAAAGTAGTCATCAATGACCAGTCCTTCCCACAGTGGGCCCTTGGGGAAGAGATGATGCCGCAAAACAGATGACTCCTCCGCCAACAAACCACTCCTCTGTAAAAGCTCAGCATGACTGGAGAGGGCAAACTCAACTCCCAGGTGATCACCCTGGAACAGGCTCTTGAAACCAAGCCAGACAGAGGAAATTTTGTTGCGTTTCACTGTCTTCTTCCTTGGCTTACCATATCTATCTCCATCCTCTTCACGTGACCCAGGCTTCTGCACTTCATTCACCAGAGCCTCAAAAGCCTCAGAGCTACCAAAAAGATCAGCTGGGAACTCAAAAGGGAGCTGATTGGAACTGGCTCTTTCTCGTGAAACAAGGCTCTGATGATAAAAATCCTTCCGGTCTGAAGCACAACCAATGAGCCGCATGTTCAGGGGGCAGTGGAAAGAGGAGATGTTTGGCCCAGCAGGTAGGAAACAGGATGGCCCTTGAACGTGCCTCTCACGTGAGTTGAACCATCTCCTATCGCCAATCTGTCTGTCTGTGGTTGAGTTCTTATGGGCATTGAAGACCCTGCACGCAAGTCCACTGTGGTGGGGCTTGTGAAAGATAGCAAGGAGCCCTCTAGCATCCCAAATTCGCGCTAGCGCGAGGTTCTGCTCATAGTTCTCTCTGCTGAAGTCAGGGCCATCGAGGCATCCAGAGCGACCATGAGCGAGCACTTCAGGCTCCAGGGAGGGAAGCCACAAAATGTCTGTGAGGTACTCAGCCATGTCCCACTGCCCAGTGCCTGAAAGCTTCAGGCGATCTGCTTGAAGACTGCGGTAGGGATTCACTGGTGAAAACTTCTCCTTGGTCTGAAAGGCATGCTCCTTCTCGATCCTGCCACAGACCTGTAACGGTCGTGGTGCTTCCTCAGAGACCCCTGCATAGAGATCAGTACAAAAGGCCTCATGTGAGCTGGCAAAATGCTCAAGCTCGGTCGATCTTGCAATGAATTCAAAACCAGATCGACCCGGGGGCAAAGGATGCGACCCAGGGCGACTACACGCTGTCAAAAGAGACCTGATTCTGCCATAGATTGCCAGGTGATTGGCATTCGGTCTCCTCCCCAGGGCTGAAATGGGAACAAAGGCATTGCCGTTGTGGATGTAATTCAAAGCCATCACAACGACATGCAAGGCTCGCTGAAGACAGAGTCGAGTCCATTTGCGAGCACTCAGCCTGGAGGTAGCCTGAGCATCAAAAAGTCCAAGATGCGGGGCAGGCACTGGAAAGACAGCGGAAGCAGGGCTAGAGCCACAGCGTTTGATGTGGAAAGACCTGGCAAGAAAGGCAGCAAATGGAGTTCTGGTCCTTAGGATCCATCTTGGGAGGGCTGAAAGGATTTGAGCAATAGAGACCTCCTCCTCAAGCCGAGCATCATCACCGGCTACTGCTCTTCCTCTTGTGGTGTGCTTGTCTGTTGGCCTTTCTGGCCCCTTCCACCTCCCTTTCCCTTTTGCTTCTTTTTCGGCGCTGCAGTGGTTGCTGGTTGGTCGCTGCTGTTGCTGTTGTTGGTGCGATGTGCTCCAGTCTGAGCTGCAACCACTTCCGACCTGCGGGTCGAGATGACATCCATCTCCTTCAAGTATTGCAACGCCGTGGTGACCCAGCGTTGGTGAGCCGTGGGGGCAAATGGTCGAGGCAGGGCTGCTGACATCACCGACTTGTTGGTGAACAGTGCCTGGGGTGGGTCTTCCGTCAATGACAACAGGAGGCCCACCTGCATGTTCCCATTGTCCATAGCAGTCTGCTCCAGGCACACGAACAACAAACTCAGGGCATCCTTTGCAGCTTGGTGATTGTCCTCCATCATGTGGTTGAGGACCAGAGCAACCTGCCAGGTGATGAGACCAATGTCCCGGCAACGTCCAAAGCCCCCAAACCTCTCCAAGTACTGCGTCGGAGTAATGCCCCTGTTTCTCAAAGTCAGCATTTCGACTTCTGCTGCAACTGCTGGCTGCATCCTCCGTGCCATCTGTTGCAAAACACTGACAAAGAATGTCCCTTTCTGCGCAGCAAGTTCTGCCTGTAATTTTGCCCGGCTCACTGCTCCCTTTGTGGACAAGGAGGTCGAGGCTGAGCTCAAGTCTTGAAAGGGGTCTGATGAGGTGGCTGTGAGGTGAGACACCAGAGTCGTGAGTGCCTGCGACTGGACCAACATGGCTTTGGCTAAGTCCTGAGGTTCTGATGGGATCTCTAGGCTCATCTCCTGTGCTTCCCCTTCTGAAAAAGTGACATGTGGGGACTTGGCATTCGAAGCTGAACTTTTGGGCCGCGGCATCTCCTTCAACAACTGAGCTGCAGGAGTGGAGAGATCTGACGATCCAGGCATAGCTGATGCACCTAGTGGTCTCCTCAATGCAGATGGCCTGTCCAGAGGGCGTTGAGCCTCGATGGCCTCTGCTCTCTCTCTGAGCTCCTGTAGGGACGCTGTGATGGCTGGCAGTGTAGTTGTGATGGCCTCCAAACTCTCTGCCAGGCTGGCAACCGTTGGTTTCCTTCTGGATGGTGGCTGACCTCCTCCAGTGGTACCAGCTCCTGGCCCTCTTCGCCTTGTTGCAGGCCGGGGAGGAGCAGCTGGGGTCTCTGGTACCTCGTCGGCAGAGTAATACTGGATCCTCTCCAAAACTACATCTCCTCCACCTCGTGCCCACTCCTGTGCTCTGGCCACCAAACTGTCGGGATCTGGGACCAAAGAGAAATCCATGAAGTCGAAAGGAGTGAGCTCGGCTATGTCCTCTTTGACAACCAGCTCTGTGATGAAGTTGGACACCTCTACCGAAAAATCCACCAAAGCCACTTTCAGGACCTTGCCTTCTATCAATTGTGGTAGCTGCTGCAAGGCATCTTCGTCCAACGCAGCAGCTTGCACTTCGACAATGATGGAAGGCCCCAGGAGATCTGTGGCTGATGCTAGCTCCCCGCTTTCTCGATCCTCTGCAGACAACGCTAACTCCGGTAGCGCTAATAGCAAACCTGTCTGCCGGGTGAGTACAACCAAAGCAATGACATTGGGTGCCCCTGGATCCAAAAGACCAGCGCCCACCAAATCCAGCACGTAGGGCCGGTAATTTGAAGGTCCAAAGTCTGAATGTAGGGGCACAGGAAAAGGTTCTCCTCCGTCTATTGATGGCTCCATAGCTCCTAGCGATCTGCTGGAAGCTCACACCTTGCGCCTGCAAGGTACACCCGTGTCTCTGTTTCAGATGGGAAGCCTTGCCCAATACCAGGCAATTCCGCTCCCTCCAAAGCCCTGGAAAAGTCACGGGCTCTCCGTAGGATCTTCGGCTGATCGATGCCGTTGCCCCGCAAGACCACAAAGAAGCTGGAAGGCAAGTCGAGGGAGACAATGGGTTGATCTTCAAAGGGCACTCCGTCCAAAAGGCACCTCGCTTTGCACCCAAGCTTCCAAGCCCTGAGAACTCTTTCTCGTGGAGGCAAGACAGACGCTGCTGACAGTCGAGTTGCCAAAGCCAAGATGTCAGGAGGGCAAGCAGGGAAAGGAGTATGGCCAGAAGAGAGTGACTCCTGTTCTGCTGTGGCTCCTTGAGCTTGCTCAGTGGAGAGGCGCCTTGCAAGATTCCAAGCTCGGTTGGCCGGGCCTCTGATTGTGATTTCGAGCCCTTGGAACTGGGCAGCCAGGCTAATGATTTCGTCGTTGCCTGGCGAGCTGGGCCCGCTGCTCATCCACCAGATATGCCCTCACTCTATCAAAGGCCGGAGCCGGATGATCAACAGGAGGACGGCCAGGAGAGGATAGAGGGAGAAGTCCAAAAATCCAAGCAGTGGTGATGCAGCCGAGGATGAATCCAAGAGCCAGGCCAAGGGAGAGGGAAAGGATCACTGCAGGAAATCCAAATCCAAAGCAGTGTGATGGGCACGCGATCCCCCACCAATTTGAGCTCACCCCCGAGGAAATGAACCCAAGAATCTTAGGGAGCCACTCCATTCACCACCTATGAACTTGAGCGGAAAAACCATTGCACCGTCATTCTTAGTGCACTCAGCTCGCGTTTGCCGGCAAATCTGTCGCCAGGGGGAGTCTCAATTTATTTGTTGATCTGCGATTCAGACTGTCAAGCTAGTGCTAATCAGACTGTCAAGTGCGGAATTCCACTTCACGAAAGACTGCGCCCCTTGACAGAAATTCATAGGGCTTCTTCTACACTGATTGACATTTTCCCAGATCAAAGAAAGATGCACCCTTTCTTGCTTTCTTGTTGGATTGGAATTGTGGTCTAAACTATTTAACCTGCATCATTCTGGCCATGTTTTCTTTGGGATAAATCTCCCCTTTGAGACCAGGAATCACCCAAATTATGCTATCTTCATGTTTTCTGATTCTCGGATGATGTTTACCAACCCACATGGAAGATCTTTACTTGCGGGTCCTAGGACCAGAATCATGAAACAGAACGAAACTTCAACCCCCAGCGATGTTGGGAATCAGGCATCGCTGCTCACAATACTTGGTCCGCTGTTGAACCACAGCCGCTTCCTGTCACAGGTTGCGGTCATCACACTGGAGTGGCCGCCATTGCAATCAAGTTTTCGCATGAGGTAACAGAGCTGTCTGTGAGTAAACTAAGCCCATCTGTCCAAATTTTATTTTGCAGTCCAAACCAGGCTGCCAACACGGCAGGGAAAGATTTCAACAATCAAATGCAATCAGTTGGATTCTAGCCAAACGTCCCTCAGGGCCGGCCTCAAGCCGTCTCAACTGATGTCCTGGGCAGCCTTTCCCTTCCTGGATGCAGAAGGGCCAGCCATAGTGAATTAGTTTTGGGGGATCACTTGAACCACGTGGTTTCAGTCAGGGCGCATGGACCTCAAATCAACAAACCAAAAGTCACAGGGTGCTTCTGCTTTTTTCCACTTTACTTGCGAAGACCTGTTTCATGAAGACCCCTTTTGAAGGAAAACGATTGACAACCAGAATGACAGAAATATTCATATGTACATTCATGGTGGCTATGGTCATCATCATTGTCATCTCTTTGCCGCGAATGAATCTCCATCACCATCACCATCTTGATCATTATCATCACCGTCGCTGGAAGGCTGATGTCGCTACCGACTCCATTCAAATTCAAATCGCCAACTTTGATCCATACTCATGTTTAGAATTCCAATCGACACCAAAAACATCTCGAGCGCCTAAACCACAGAACCTTGGGACTTCTTAAGTTGCAGGCGTTGTCCTACAAGACTAGCTAGAAGGATATAGAAATATTACTTGCTGGAAACCATTTGCCTCCCTAAAACAAATGTCAGCTCTTGGAAAATCTTTGGCGCTAAGATTGCACCTGGGATTTGGGGACTGTTCTTCAGCCCCGACAGTCGATTTTTCCTGCTTTTTCTTCCTTTTTCCTGCGCAAACCCTGAAAATACCAACGTTTTGGGATACCACGAGCTTTCTGGATCCCAAAATGGCCAAACACGTGGAAAACACAAACGTTTTGGGTGTATGGGAGGTGTATGGGAGGTGTATGGGAGGTGTCTGGGAGGTGTCTGGGAGGTGTATGGGAGGTGTATGGGAGGTGTATGGGAGGTGTATGGGAGGTGTATGGGAGGAGGTGTATGGGAGGCGTATGGGAGGCGTATGGGAGGTGTATGGGAGGTGTATGGGAGAGGTGTATGGGAGGCGCATGGGAGACCCAAATTTGTGAAGAAATAAAAAACGATGAAAACTCTACTGTTAGACATGGCAGCAATTCCGCCAGAGTACATTGGGAACGAATGTTGCCCCTTTCCTAAAAAATTGGATGGGGACTGGAACTGGTAAACTTGCGGAGCTGAGCATGTCCAACTCCTGATCCCATTTTCCCACTTCTCCTCTTCGGGGCGGGTGCGGCTTTTGGGGCTTCGGCGGACAAAGCACGTTTGCGAGAAACTTTGGGTGTTGCTGGATCACTGGCGGCAGCCTTCAGGGTCCTGGGCGTTGGCGCAGAGAGTTTGGGCTCTGCAATGGGTGTTGGCGCAGGGACCTTGGGCTCTGCAACGTCAGCTGCAGCTGTCGGCACGGCAGGCAAGGCAACATGTTTGGGCACCACATCCTGCGGGGCCACAGTGGCAGGAGAGACGGGATCAGAGGTCGAGGGACCACCATCAGGCTCGGGCACAAGAGTGTGGGCAGCAGCGTCGGCTGGCGAATCACGCCCAGGCAGCTCCAAGGTGTCTTCGTCAAGGATGTTCTCCTCTTTGTCCTGTCGATGATTGGAAATTACAGCTAGGGTAATTTGCTTTCTTCAAGTGATCCCCGCCAACTGACAATTTACCTGACATAATGTTTATGTGTATTAGAACAGTTTATCTGCCATATATTCTGACATTCTTAATTTCTGGCATTTTATCTGGCATTCTATAGGACACGTCATCTGACAAACATGCCGATATTTATTTGACATCTATGTCGTCACTTCATCTGGCACCTGATTCGGCATTCTATGCGCGTTGTATTTCTGATATTTTATCTGGCACGTATTCCGACATTTTATCTGACATACACTCTGCCATTAAATTTCACATCAATTCTGACATCTCTTCTGGCCTTCTATCTGGTTCTTGCCTATCAGGCAAAATTCCCCTGACATTTGTTCCAAAATGTTTGCTGGCATTCTTTCTGGCATTCTATCCGGCATTTCTTGTGACAGTCTTTCTGACGTTTTATCCGACCTTTCTTCAGGCAATTTGTCTGAAAATCTATCTGGCGTCTGCCTGCCTTTTTACCTAGCAATCTACCTGGCATCTCCTCTGGCCCAGTCTATCCGACATTTTGTCTGGCATGCATTCCGAGAGTATAACAGGCATTTCTTCTGACAGTTACCCGACTTTTGTTCTGACAGTAGCTCTGGCAGTTTATCTGGCATTTTATTTGGCAGTATAAGTAGCATCCCATCTGACATTTTTTGCGGCGTGTATTTCAACATTGTTTTTGGTATTGCATATGGCAATCCATCTGAGATTTTGTCTAGCATCCTACCTGGCAGGTATTTCCATAATTCTTCTGGCGTCTTTCTAGCGTCTTTGTTGGCCTTATATCTGACATACATGCTCTGACAATCTCTCTGGTATCTTTTATGGCAAGCTCGCCTGGTGTTCCAGTCCAGCAGGTCCCAGATAGCTGGCGAGCTAGCAGCAGAATACCCGTGTAGCAGGAGCTGGCCAGGAAGCTGGCGATGATCAGCTGAGGAAGCTGGCAAAGGAAGGAAGCAGGGAAGGAAGGATAGTAGAAAGGAAGACAGGAAGGAAGGAAGGACAGGGGCAAGAAACCATGCTGGATGTTTTGCTAAAATCTAGAGACCCTCACCTGGCAGGTCGGGAAAAAGGAAATTCACCCCGCTTCAGGAAGGCAAAGTGGAACTGAGAATTGCCAATAATATCCAATAATGGTGATGGAATCGGGAAATGAGTCAAACAAGCTGAAAAACAAACCTACGCATTGACGGCATTGATGTTTCAAAGAAATTTATTGCGATATCTTCCATGTTCTAAATAACTTAAGCTGGGATGCATGGAACTAATCATGGATTGCGGGCCCTGCATCACATGCTTAGTTTTGCCCAAAATTACGGTCCCTTGCTGTAGATGGACCCTTTTCTGAACTTGTCCTCTGGGCCTAGCTCTGCGTTGCCCTTCGCTTCTCCACGATGAGGAGTTGGAGGCTGCAGGGCCGGCGGATGGAAAAACTGTTGCAATACATCAGGATCTTGAATCTTGATGTCTTTTCAGCCAATTTCCAACATAAACAGCATGACATGTGAAATAAATAGGGACCCCATACCATATCTAGTCATACATCTATAATAAATAGATCAGCACTTTGGAAATATCAGCACCTCAGGTTTCTGGGAGAGTTCTTCTGATGGGATCAACCTCGTTGGCACTGCGGTGTCGGAAAAGGCTTCTGCTTCCGTGGGCTGCGGAGGTGGCGGAGGTGTGCCAATAGAGCCCGATGCCCCAACCCCCATCCCCAAAGTCTGTCCCAAGACCTGGGCCAGCAAGCCAACACTGCTAGTGGTAGCAGCTTCCGTAGCAACCTGTTGCAACAAAGCTTCCAAATTCCGCAACCCGTGCTCTGGCACAGCAGACCCGTCGGGGACTGTGAGTGCACCAACACGCGCTGCAGACATCTCTGCCTTCACCTTTTCAAGTGCAGTCTTCTCTGTCCCTTTGTCGCTGGCAGTGGGCCCTCGTGGTTTCTCAAGGGCTTGGCGTGCTGCTGCTGCTGCGGCTGCTCGCTCTTCAGCTCGGGTCTCTTCCACCAACTTGCGCACCTAACAAGCAAGGGCCACAACCGACTGCGACAGAAATGACAGAACCAAATTGTATTTTCAACGAATATATACACATACGTGTGTATGTATGTGTGTATGTATCTATGTATGTATGTATGTATGTAGGTATGTAGGTATGTATATATATATATATACATATATATATGGGTAACAAGAGAGGGAGAGAGAGAGAGAGAGAGAGTGAGTGAGAGTGAGTGAGTGAGTGAGTGAGAGTGAGTGAGTGAGTGAGTGAGTGAGAGTGAAAGAGAGAGAGAGAGTGAAAGAGATCAACAGAGAGAGAGAGAGAGAGTGAAAGAGAGCAACAGAGAGAGAGAGAGAGAGAAAGAGAGAGAGAGAGAGAGAGAGAGAGAGAGAGAGAGAGAGAGAGAGAGAGAGAGAGAGAGAGAGAGAGAGAGAGAGAGAGAGAGAGAGAGAGA
>Ga0126343_10001645_pt1 | contig 10767 bp, 4 predicted proteins | sample Cyp2metagenome_FD_92531 | JGI IMG/M metagenome (GOLD analysis project Ga0126343, IMG submission 92531) | Coral microbial communities from Lord Howe Island, Old Settlement Bay, Australia - Cyphastrea 2 metagenome | ecosystem: Host-associated > Invertebrates > Cnidaria > Coral ... | reverse complement strand
CCGGTGCAGTGCTCTACCAACTGAGCTATCAAGCCAATTGGGAGCTGGCCATTTTGTGAGTTCGTAATATACCCGTAGAAGATGAAGAATACAAGTGAATATATGAAAGTTCATATATTTGAATTGCGGAGAATGAAATGAAATCATGATTGATCATCGCAGTTATACACTCAACTTAAGCAGTTGAGAAATTAAGCCTGAAAAAAAAATTCAGGCCTGAACGGGATTCGAACCCATGACCTCTGCGATACCGGTGCAGTGCTCTACCAACTGAGCTATCAAGCCAATTGGGAGCTGAACTCACAAAATGGCCAGCTCCCAATTGGCTTGATAGCTCAGTGATGATCAATCATGATTTCATGAAATCGGGATGTGGCTTATCTGAAAGAAAACTTTCTTCAGTTGTAGACATTATCATTTCCATAAGTTAACAAAACACCTTTGAGATTTGGCAAACCAAAGGAAAGTCACCATAAGATAGCGAAACCATTAATTTTGGATTCGGCTGTGTTAGTGCTTTGTTTTTGATGTTCATCATCTTTGTTCATGTTACAAATTTACGACTGGAAAGGCTAGTGTACAAAGGCAGAAGAAGAGCGGCGCTTGTGAGTGGTCAGGACACTAGTGTTGTAACAAGGTGGTCCTGGATGCAACCGTCCTATCCTTCTACAACTTGCATCTGTTCTTCCTCTTCCTCTTCTGACCTCAACTTAATTCTGGCCACACCTTTTCAGTATATAGCTTCATAGTATTTACTTAGTTAAGAAACTTGACTATCTTATTTTCATTTGAAATATATGTTTTACGATCTAATGGAGGTGCAAATCGTATTACGAGTAATGTTGAAGGCACTTTTATATCAAAGTCCAGTACCACCCACAGCTACGCCAGACCGCAGAGTATTATACTTTTGGGAGCCACATTTTCCATCTGTGCGAGTTGTAAGTACTTTTAAAGTAGCTGGAAGCTGCTTCGTCGATGCTCTGCTGAAAATCAGCCCTTTGTTGAAATCCAGGCCAATATTGTCTAGCTCAGTCCGTCACAATTTAACAAATTCACTTTAGTCCATGGTTTAATACAATCACCAACTGCGGTTAGCCAATTTGGACTAATTTGCACGTTATTGAAATACTTGTTTTCAAGGAGTGTCTGGATGGGGTTTATCTGATATTTTACGATAACTGCAAAAATTTTCGCGCTCTCATTGGCTAATTTTCATTGTCAATAAGTGGACAGACACATAAATTTATAACTTATGCGATACCTCAACAAGAGAGCTCGAGAGCGGACAATGGGAACGAGGTTGGACAAACGCATGCAAAAATGACGTCAATTCGTTAAAAGCTAATAGTTGATCAAACTGTTAACTGTCGGCCGCGAAACGACGCGTGTTTTGACTGACGGGGGCGTAAGATCTCATTGAGATCAAAACATAACTCACCAATAGCTGAATTTTATTCTTTTTTAAAGCACCTAGAGCTTAGCAATCAGGAAGAATTCAAATGATACCAAATGAGTCAAAACTCTCTTCAAGTAATCAGTAGTTTCCTTATCGTTTTGTGAACCCGCGGTAATTTGAACATGTTTCTTTTGATCATCAGGCGGCTTTGATCAATATTGCAGAAACCTATTTTGGGGGTGTCTCTATATTTTGACACTGATAGCTTTTCTCTATTCAAACGGCCACAAACATCGTGAACGGAGGTATTATTATTTCCTTGGTAACAAATGAGAACATGTTCTTCGTTATCAGTGCCATGCCGGAGACTTGGAATTGTTTAGATTCATCTTGGCGAAATTTGCCGGATTGTAATTTTCATGCACAAAAATTATGGTTGCTTTTATTTCTGATCTTTGAAGAGTCGGAAAGGTAACCTTTCCTTTAGACCTACGATGTTTGGAGTTCTACTGGCGCCAGCAAGTCGAGCACTTAACATGCAATTTGACATTTCTTATCACCGAATTTTCAGCTATCATCCCGGTATCAATTTCATGTTCTCTCGAGGCATAAGTGAACCTGTTAAATGAATAGTTGAGTCGTAAACCTCCTCTATTTATAAGTGCAGTCATGATGAGGTTCATGATCGCTTGAGAATGACTACAGAAGACGAAAGTCAACAAGAAGACTCCACTAAGAGCGGTAAGTCGACGTCATCTCTGATTCCTGATGCGCCAAATGTTTCCCAAATAGTACAACACACTGCTAGTACTTCCTACTGCACAACGAATGTTCTGCGGAGGACTTTTTCGAGAACCGCTATTAAATTAGCAATGGAAAAGTCGAAAATATGCAAATCGAAGTATTTATTACACTCTCTTGGATGTTTCAATGTCTCCAGTTAGATCGGTTTCGATTTTTTTCCAGTTAGTTCGGATCTTCCTATAAGACTTACAGTTGTCTAGACAAGACGAATCAATTTTTTGCCGGTCATTCTTAGAACTTTATTTGGTCAATTCTGAATAAAAAAACCAAGAATGAACAAGACTGTATATAAGAGTGCCTAGAGAAAGTAAAATTAAAATTTCTGAATATGGGCTGTGGAAAATCATTGCTGCTGTCACTGTGGTGAGATAGCCTACACCCGTTGGACAAAAAATCGTCAGGCTTTGTTAAAAAGAAAGGAATGAGCGTTTGCATTACGAGTTCAAAAGCAGTCCGTAATCGAACACCGGTTTTGTAATATTGGTGTATTTCAGAACGAAATTAAACAGCTGCCCAATTGAATATGGCAATTATTGCCGGGTAGTGTTAATTATTCGACAAAAATATCCTCGCATCGATTAAATAGATAAACAAATAAGAGTAGAAATAAATAAATTATTTAATAGGTTAATGTCACATGTTCACAATGGTCATCATTACGTATCGGGGAAAGATTGTCGGCCAAGAACCTTCCAATTTGGATGGTTCTCTTTCTCTTTACATTGTATATTCGCTTCTTCAATTATTAACTGAGTACACTGGCTCGCCAAAATACAAGATGCTGGGTTACACTTTTATTCAGTGTAGTTTATTTTCTATCGAGTTCCTCGTCCTGTAATCCTGAAGTGCTACGAGTAAGTCTAATGCATTTTTTTGTGTGTGTGTGTCAGCCTAAACAACAAAACTACGCTTTAACTTGAAAAAAAAAGTCAGGCTTTACTGAAGCCGGTGAACCACGCGCTTTTTTGTTTTTCTTTGTATATATAGTTTTTTATAATTTATTTTTAGGTGAATTAAGCACAAGCATATAATGGCGCAAATAAAAGCTGGGCTGTTATAACTCCATTTTAATCGAAACGTTCCACAGTCCCCTTCTAAATCAGTTCTCGTCTTGGCACCAGTAAGTTCATAATTTATCACCCTAACCGGTATGCATGTGTTCAAGTGCGTCTACTTTGTGTGCACAGGGAGGCTTGTGTGCCTATTGTTTTGTGCGCCGTCAGTGAACCTTGGCGATTATTTTTGTGCTGTTTTCTTAGACAAGTTAGTTAACCGAGCGTTACCGACTGAGTATGAGTTGGGATGGACTAACATTCCATCTAGAGGGAGATTTTGTAACGCCATCAGCCATTATGAAAATTTAACGAAATTGGGCCTTTCCTGTGTTGACTGACTTCGAAATAATGCGTTTTTGCCTCTCTGTATTAACTAATCGCTCATTTGATGAAGTAAAATAATAAAAATCCAAGAGGTATGTCAATTGAGATCAAGGCTACTACTGACTCTGGTTGACTCACTCACTTGTTCTTGCAGACCACCACATAGATGCAGGAACATATGGGCTCGCCGGTGTTCAAGCTGGTAGCTAGAAATTCCAGAAATAACTCTCCTTTCTTCAGGACTGATACAAACAACAACAACGCGCCTCGGCCTAAGACACCACCGATGAGCAATCCAAAGCAAGAGAGGGACAGAGAAGGTGAACGTAAGTAGGCATGGATTTCTAACTCTCTAATTATTTTAGGTAGTCAGGCCCCTAACATAACTTTGTAAGCATAAAACATATTTCTGTGAGACCAAAAGGAAATAAAGCTGGTTGGGTTATCGTGCACGGTGATATTGGTGCTCTTATGAAGTGACATTTCACAGTAAACGTTAGAGCAGTTTAACCTGCGATCAGGCGTTCTTTTCGACAAACTGAAAAGAAGAACTCTTGATCGCAGCACAAGCACTCGATTGCACCAAACAAAATTTGGAGCAGTGATATACATGGAGCTGAAACAAAGCAGCGCGAGAACACGCCTATGAACGAGTCACGATTGCTGTGTGCTTTACTGCCCATTGGACGACGAAATGACAGCAATCGATTACCTTCGACGCCCAAGTAAAAAATGCAATACTTAGTGCAGAAATGTGTGCTGTTTATAGCCTGCGTAGCTGGCGGTATTGTATAGGCGCACGCGAAATAATGTTTTGGCGGTGGAGCCGCTAGAAGAGGCGAAGCCGCGAGGAGAATGGGGAGGGGACTTTCTCGCGGCTTCGCCGCTCGCTCTTGGCGGCTCCGCCGTCAAAACACTTCGCTTCTTGCGTGCCAAAAATACCGCCAGCTACGCAGGCTATGTTGTTTACGATACCTCGCAGTCCACTTTAAACATAAATTTCGTTATACTATGTAATAGAAAATACAGCCAACTACAATACAGGTAAACCGTTGTATATTTGTTGGTTACTGTATTCAGTTAGTGTAAATCTCCTACCGTTCTATCACGAATGCCGTTCTCTGATTGGCAACGCCTCTCACTATCTGTTCTGTGATACATAGTGAGCAGCGTAACGGTGTGCGCGTGTCAACAAAGTGACGGCCTCTTCTTTGCATTTTTGAGGTGTCTGTGGGGAGAATTTAGATATAGTTTTAAACAAATAATGCATTTATACTAAAACAATTAGATTATTAGGTCTCGATTTCTATTGCGTGGTAGTTGACTTGAGCTGCCCCCTCGTCAACTTATCACGTGCCCTCAATTATAGATTATTCGCTCTCGATTTCTATCGCGTGATAGTTGACGAGGGCGCGACACGAGTCAACTTTCGGCTGAGATCGAGAGAGAATAAAGTAATTGATTTGTATAAATGTACTCACTAGTCGTTCAAAGCTTTCATCTAAATCCTCTTCACAGACAGTTGTCTTCAAAAAAAAGAAAAGCGGCCCCCAGCGCACGCTGGTACGCTTCTCACTATCAAACCAAGGAATAGAACGTGTGTAGCGTAGCCAATCAGAGGACGGCATTCGTGATAGACCGCTAACAGTTTTATACTAATGTTAATTATAAAAGTAGTTGTGCAACACTCTCTCGTGGTATATCACGTCATATTCCACTTTTCACTTGTTAGAATAACTAGTAAGTACACTAAACTGTGAAATTCGAAAGCATATGACGAATCACTGACGTTTACTGGCGATTAACACATACTATTCGTGTCACGTGTTGGCGACTGTTTTTTTTACTATGGGATGGAGTAGTTTCGATGAGTGTGACAGGGAAAAAATACTGCGTGGCTAACAATGTTTGTGCGAGAAGTTAATTTTTTTGCACGTCTTTTTTGTGTTTTATGGTAACTAATCTTCAGAGAGTCCGAGAGACCGCGGGTTTCTCGTGCAATAAGTGAGTTAAAGGAGCTCAGTCACTCCGGGTATTTTACTGAAATGATTTTGGACAGGTACAAAATTGCCTCTAAATTGAAGGAAACTTGACAGTAATAGTTTTAGTTAAAACTAACACAAAAGATAAACCATTTAGAGCAAGGATGGTTAGAATGAAGATTATTGACACGGGTTACAAACGACGAAATTGAAAAATTTAGGCTAGACTTTTCAAGATGAGCAAACCGTGACGTAGCCGCTCTTTTAGCAAGATAAAACATAGTTACTAGATATGGTTAAAAGCGATAGAGCGTTTTCACTCATGTGGCTAGCAGCTATGCAGATGTATTGAAACAAAAGAAAGGGTTTACATAAGAAAAGAGTTCAATTATTACTTTGGAATATCGATTTCTAGAACCCTCAGTTTTACAAACCTCCCGATAACTCGAATTAAAAGTCGTTTCCTCCCCTCAGTCGAATACTGTAATTTTACCCCCGATTTCTCGAACTCTCCGATTTTTCGACCCAATTTTCGTTTCCCTCTGTAAAGGTTCGTAAAATCGGGATTCCACTGTATAACCCCTACACGATTGGTCTTAGACACCAACATGGCCACAGTTTCAATGTTTATGGGACAGGCTTTATGGCAGCTGTGACATCATGTGAAAACAATTCACAGCATACTAGCAATTTGGATGTGTTTTGATACATGTAATCGAAATAGAGGCTGCAAAAATAAAGGTGGCAAACACTTTTGTAACAGGTTGAATTATATTTGTTCTGTTGAATTATATTTGCTCTGTTCGAAAGACAAACTTGTAAACCTTCAACAAAAGACTCTGGAGAGCAATCGGTTAACACTTGTAGTAGAATACGGTTGTTAGTACTAAGGATAGTTAGTAATCTCCTCTACTAACTATGTACCAAGGGTATGGACGCTGTCATAGGATGCTGAATTTTAAGTTTAACAATAAGATTAATGTGATGAGAGAACGACTAGAACTGTTCCGCTAACATGTCTGAGCTCAAGAATAACTAACCGTTATGAGTTATGCAGATTTGTGTTGATTACATCAATTTAGTAATAGACGGTACGCGAGCTTGATTATAAGTTTAGTCCCGGAGACATGATCATGTATGAATAAGTAATTATGCTTTTGGTATGTGTCAACGTTTTACATTTAAAACACTCCCATTCATCGGTTTCATTTACATTTTATTTTGTTTGTTAAATACCACTTAAAATGATAGGACGAGCGGCCGCCTTGAATCTGGAATGGCTGAAAAGCTCCTTCAAACTACTCGAAAGTGCTCTGCGGGAACGAAACAAACAGCTGGAGATACAAAAAAAGGAAATAGAGTTCTTACGGAATGAACTGAGAAGAAAGGATGACGTTATCAAGGAGTACGAGAATTTGATTAATGAACGAGAGGACATGGAAAGACAGGAGGTAGAAATTTTACACAAGGAAATCAAAACATTGCGTATGGATGCCATGTCTAGAGTCGTGACGATACGAGAGCACAAAAGCGAGATTGAGCGACTGGAGAGCAAGGTTGAGAAACTGATGTCAGTTATGCCCCCGCCTTCGCTACCCCGTGCGCGTGCGCAGGGAGTGTCAGCTGAACCCGCCGCAAAGAATCTGAACGTCAACTTTCAAAAGTTTCTTAAACACTATGGAAAAAGTGACAGGTGAGGTAGAGGCGTTGCAAGCAGGTGAATCTCGGGGAAATATGTTTTTACTTTCCCCATTATTACGGAAAATCAGGAGCTATGCAATTTCTATGCACTTAATTTTCGATTTCATTTACGTAATTTTTTTATTTAACAAATATAGAAGCCTAAGGCGTGTATTACACTGTGACGAAACATGACGGGCATTTGAGAACACGAAGGAAATGTAGAAAACACAAGTCGTAGGCGACTGTTTTCTACATTTCTCGAGTGTTCTCAAATGTCCGGAGTGTTTTATCACAGTTTAAAATATAGATAGGACCCTGCGCGCGCTCTGATTGGTCAAAAACCTATGTTTTATCAGAGTATAGATAATAATAAATAATGTTTTATTCCTAAATTAGCTAATCGTTCTTTTTCGGTACCTCTTTGAGGTATCGGGAAAGTTTGGTTGAGCCATCACTAGTATTTTGATTTGGCAAAACGCAGACGCCTTCAAAATACCCATAAGCGATCACAAACCTATAGACTAATCGAACCTCGGTTGCGGCCGAAGCGTACCGAAAACCTGATACGATTAGGCTTACTCAAATTCAGCCATACATCTCGCCATATGGAACTGACTTGATATCGCAGAGTATCAGGACGGGAGCAACAAGGTAACAGAAACAAACGCTAGAACATTCCTAATAAAACGAAACTGTCAATTACAGCAAATAATACGAAAACAGCCTGGAAAGCATGTGCGCGGATAAAAGGAATTAATCTAAAGAGTCATTGAACTTTCCTCCGGTAATATATCTAAAAACGTCGGGAATATAACATCGGTGTAAAATAATGACATATTTGAAACATCGAATCACAACTCGAAGAAAAATTTCCATCCTTCTATTGATGGTCCTTAAATGACTTATTGCCTGTTCCAGGCTCTCGCGGTAGTAGGGGACGAGCGACGACAAGGGCAAGAGAAAAAAATGATGGAGGACCATTGGGAGGACTAAGGCGAATGACTTTGATTTGTCCGTGATTTTGCTTTCTTGCAATGCGTTTGAAAAAGTTCTTGCGAAACCCCTTCTTCACTAGTTTATATTTTTACACATTTGGCCGTTTGTCAAACAGTTTGCATTACTTTAAACTGAAAATGTTAACAAAGCACTTTCTTTGCAGCTGGAATGGGCCATTAATCATGCATCACTAGCGCACTCAATATTCTACAAATCTTCAGTTGCGAGTTTCACTCCAGCACTTTACTATTGAAACAGTGAAATCACAACAAAAACGTGCCGTGACAAAAACAGCAAGTTGTATTAAACTCGGTGATGTTTTTGTAAACCGCAAGAGCTGAAACGCACTAAAAAATAGTTGAATGTGCAGCATGGTAACATCCAAATATGCAAATCACACGTTTAATGTTGTTATTAATTTTTAAATCGTCCCTGCTTCGAACCAGGAAGGATAGTCTCTTTTGAAAGTAGGTAATCGTATATAGACCACGAGTAGTCCCTCTTTCGCTTGTCCGTCGTGCGTGACGCGAAGAAGACCATGAGGAAAAAATGGTCGCGTGAAAAGCACGCGAAAGGATTTTTTTCTCACGCACGACGGACTAAGCGAAAGAGGGACTACTCGTAGTCTTGTAAGTAACTTTCACTTATGCTTTTAGACATGAATGAATGAATACTTTTATTTAAGTGTCAAACTAAAATAGCAGTAATAAGGTGTCGCTTTTGGAGACTATCACGTGAAGTTCAATTGAGCTGTCACATTCAACTGTGACGACTTGTGCCAGGCGTACTTTTAGGCGCTTGTTGTCCACCGATACGTATTCATTATTCAGGAAGTTTTAAGTTTAAAATAGTCTCGCTAATAGACATGCACGGCTTTAGAAAAACCTCCACACGGCTATCTTTGTGTGTGGTACGAGAGGGCGAGAAGTGGAGGACAACTCAACAACTCAAGATTGAGGAACTGAAGTAGTATTGGGGAAAACTGCCGCGGTCACAAAGTTTTTAGTTTGAACAGGAGACGATTTTATCTTGCCTTGCTGGCAGCAGATTACTTTTTAAATCTACTCCTCAAGTAATCATTTCCCACTCGTCATCTATGCACACGGAGATGTGACGAACCCAAAAGGCGCAACGTGATCGTAGGAGGCATACAGACTGATGTGACGTCAGGCCACGTGTTCTTATATCACAACTTCCTAAAGCAATTAGCTGTATGTATATTTAGCAAAAGGGATTAAAGTCCAAGACACGTTCCAGGAGAGGTGTGAAAGAGGTAGAAGTGACCCGAGTAACGTTTCAGTGCAACGATCTGACAATCTTCACAAACCAGATCTGTTGGTGATAAGTCCGCAGGCGCAAGGAAGAGTTGTAAATGCAGTTACACTCACTTAACTGCATTCCGTGCAACCCTTTTTGCCTTCAATCCGTTCTATCAGTAAAATATTATTAGTCCGTAATATTCGACTTTCAGAGAGCTCTCTGGCCTTAATTGTGGTTGCCGTATAGCCTTGGGGGTTTGTAGAATGGAACGTATCATGAATATTGCAAGGCTGGTTAGTGAAAAGTAAAGGACAATGTTTGCTTTTCGTTTAAATCCAAGAATACTGGCTACATGTAACAAGAATGCTGAAATAGACCCAGTGAGAGATTGACTCGAACGTAATCAACTCAGGTAATGAATACTTCCGGGGAATACTTAAGGATAATCGACTAAAAATAACGAATAGAGCGTCAATCTTTATCTTTGCCTTTTGGGTTCATGTTTGAAAACATGTTAAGTCTATATATCATTCACGCGTGTTACCACGGAGACATACCCACATGTAGATTGCCATGCATGCATCTTTCATTAGTGCAATTTTTGAAAGCTAAGACTCCTTGGTTGTCGTATGTGGGACACGTGTGGGACACGTGTGGGACACGTGTAGCTCCAGGACTGATCAACATTCAAAAGTTTCGTACAGTGCTGCTTAAGCTTTTTTTGTGTGGTAGTTTGCTTAGAAAGAATTACGCCGGATCAGGAAAGTTTACCCTGGGGGTGAAAAAAATGTTCACGTCACGCCCTGCATATTTTATATTTTCTATTTTCTGTCTGCCTGTACTTGTGCCGTAATCCTATCATGAAAATAGAGATACAGTAAATCCCATCGTGATAACGACGAGTTTAAAATGAGACAAAAAGGAACCTTGAACAGCTGCTTAATCACCTTAAACCAATCCACGGTCTGTGTCAAATCTTGATTCTATGGCTGGATTAAGAAAAAAAAAAACGTGGATTTATCAAAAATGAAAGTTAGGGTTATTGGCGCCGTGATTCCATGCGTTAGCATTGGAGCATCGTTTCCAATCTCATGCCGTAACCTCAAGACAAAACAACGTCGCGACATTTTTTTCGTGCCATTAGCCCTACTTGCATTTGCCAACCGTTTTGTTTTGCACCAGTGTTGTCGCTAGCCTGTGTACAGCCGCTCCTCCCCTCCTCCCCTTTTTTTTGATGGGAGGAGCGGCTGTACACAGGCTATGT
>Ga0126343_10001644_pt1 | contig 10770 bp, 1 predicted proteins | sample Cyp2metagenome_FD_92531 | JGI IMG/M metagenome (GOLD analysis project Ga0126343, IMG submission 92531) | Coral microbial communities from Lord Howe Island, Old Settlement Bay, Australia - Cyphastrea 2 metagenome | ecosystem: Host-associated > Invertebrates > Cnidaria > Coral ... | reverse complement strand
TTCATCATAAGGCTGGAGGGAATTTAAAAACCTGCAGTCTTTGACAATAAATGCGTCACTAGCCCTTCCACCATAGACGGGGGATGCAAATGATATAGCACCACTGGGGGTAATGCCAATCAAAAACTTGAAGAGTATAATGTTGTTTGTAATTTGACCAACACATTGCAGCTATTTCTAAGCTAGAGGGTGTTTCTATGTAAACTTCGGTGCAATCAGTAATCACACAGCATTTAGGATAATACTTGAGAAACATGTCTGGCATATTCCTCCGTATTATAGACCTATCCGGCCACAAAATAAGCAATTGTAATTCTTTACACATGAACTTCACCCTAGTAGTAAAGATGGAAGATACAGTGCTTTCCAAGGCTGAAAAACGAAAAGCAAGGTCTTGTACTGGGAAGCCTTGCCTCAATCTAATGAGGCACAAAAACAATTCCTGCTCCAAAGTTAAGGCTCTTGCTGTTCTAATCACCTTTGAAGCCATAATGTGCAAAGTTTGAGCATGTTCTTCACCTGTCTAATAATGCATTCCCCTTGCTTTTGCTGAAAACTGTTCGAAAAGCAACGGAAAAGCACTTGAACAGGGCAATCAAGTGTAAAATCGGACATCATGTTCCCTTGTAAGCTGTTCAAAAGTAAAGCTGATATTACACTGCACCTGTGCTTCCTGAAAATGTAAAAGCTTCTTGGGTGCATTTGAAGGAGAGTTTCCATTGTCGTTACGGGTTAAAACTTTCCTTCTCCTTGGTGAGCGCTTAGATTTATCACTAGCAACTAGATAAAGCGTTGGAGCATGAGAGGAAAATGTGGGTTTTCCAAATTGGAATTGATTTGAGCACACTACCTTATAGTCACTACAAAATCCTCCAGTCCTTTCAAAATGTTTTTCACCCAAAGGGATCTTTCCTTTGTATCCTTAGGGAAGTATTGCCATGTCAAATCCCCACTAACATGTCCTCTCTTCACTACTTTTTCTGGATACCTTGAATCATTATGACATCCCCCAACACAGCAGCGATAATGTGGCATGACTTCGACAATACACCACAGGATAAATATGATGGTTAAATGTCAAAAAATCACCCACAATGTTCTCCAAAGAGCTAAATTTGATGTCAGTTTTTCTTTTCACGAGCAAAAAGCCGCAAACAATTAAAATACAGTTCAGCTTTGCGAGCATTACCAGCTACGCGCGGCCGCCATCTTGTTTTTGTTTGCCCTTATTACCCATGATCCCCCAACAAGCGCAAAGTCCTCTATGGTATCAAAACGTCAACATCGCAACGAAACTTACCGCGACTAAACGTCAAAGTTACACTAGGTGAAAAGTTGAGATTAATCGAGGTTTGTTGGCCTGCTGTGGAGAGGGTTCCGAACTAAAGCCGATGGTCATCTTTTAGCGAAAGACTGTACCAGAGGCTAATAACAAGTAGCAGAAAGATCAAATGAACCGAGAAAGCAGGGCGTGCTCAGATATGTGGCCTGGGGAGAAGGAGAGACCTGGTTGTTTTTGAATCTTGGACAGGCCATACTTTCGTGGTGGTTGCTTATGTTTTAAGGTCTGATCTTCAGGTCCTGGAGCTTCTCGGTAAACTTTTCGCTCAAACAGACTCAAAACCAGTACAACAGTTGAACTGTTGTGATCCATGATCCAATTGTGACACAATCATGAGACAAATCATGATTAAAGGGCCTGGGTCACTTTGCGGTGCATGTGTGGTGATTTGAGTTGTGGTACGGTAGACCTTTTTTCAAAATCTTGTTCGGTGGGGAAAATCCTTTTCCATCAACCTAATGAGGCTGCGAAAGTTATATTAATGGCAGCAGAATACAATTTGGTCATTTGTGGAAGATTTGAACGGCATGTTGTGCGTATATAGGTGAACATCTGTTCTAAACATTTCGTAACACCATGAGTGAGAACTTTTATATATTTTGAAATGAGCTGCTTTGACATCCGTTTTGTTACTGTGACATTTGAACCTTTTAATGAGAGAATATACATTAGTGTTAAATCAGTCTTCTGCAAAGCTCGGCAAGTCGGTTTTCAACAAATTAGTTGGAAATGGAAGTTGGACTCAACAAATTAAACAGTATTTGATTATAACTTGTGTTTGGTTTCGGGGAGTAACACAAATCGGCTCCAGATGAATTTTGCTTCATGGTCAGCGGTCCAAGTACTTGAAGCTGTGTACCTAAAATTTTTAAATGTGCGCCTAAAATTTTGGCAGTGCGCCTAAATATTTTCACATGGTCACGCAAGTGCTCCCAAAGCCAAAAATAAACTTTGAGCCGTGATCAGAAGCTGTACAGCGCTTAAGTGTTAATACAAGCTTGAAATATGTACGTGAGGGAGCACTCACATATTATCATGAGACAGGCCCTTAAACTCAATCTATGATTCCAAACCATGATGAGTAACAACTTTAAAGGGCCCTAGTCAGCCACACCTTTGGGTTTGTTTACATGCAAGAATTTAGTTATTATATAATATTGGAAACTCCTCGAAATGAAGAAAAATCACTGAAACTACTCAAGATAATTAAACATACCTTCAGGAACAAAGCTTACAGTAAAACAATAAGAATTCGTTTCACCATGCTATATCAATAATTTTGATGTCATCCAATATGGTGAAGGCTGACTAGGGCCCTTTAATGCCACAAGTTTAAATTACTTGCAGAAGTGCAATACCTGCCATCACTCACTTCTGTGCATTGAAAATGTACTTGGATCACACCGGGCAACTCCTGCAGACCAATTTCTCATGCCTGGTTGAAAAATGTAAGCTATTACAGCCTTATATGATACACTTTCCAAAAATATTGAAATCAATGTGAGAAAAGAAAGCTCAATATAAAATGAGTTCTGAAGAGAAAATAATGAATAATGAATGAACAGTCCATTAAATCTGTTACAGTTGGCAGGTATGTAAGGGCCATCCCAGCATCTGCTACTGTTAATGACTGGATGCACAATAAATGGCAACAAACACAATTAGGGTGTAATTATTTGGGGCAGGGAATGTACTGATAACTATAAGGCTCAACCATATAAAACAGTGGATGAGGGGCCTTGGCGCATGGCACCATGCCAAGGGGGTGCCTCGTGTGTACTGCAAGGGAGGCTTAGTTGCTGGCATAATGTCCTGGGGGCAAGTTAACCTAGTCCAGTGGAGAAACAATATGCCCCCTCCCTGATAGCACTTCGGCACAGGGCTGAAGAAGTGTGGCAGGCAGCCACTCCCTGCCCATACTTTGTTAATTAGAACTGGAAAGCAGTAGAAGGAGCCTAATATGGTTATCGTGGGATATGAAGCTGGGAGTCATCCCCAGACTCCAACCAGTATTTGCTTTCTGTCATTAACTTCTATTTTATTTTAAAATGTCGATATACAAATTTGAATCTCTGGGTGTCATCGAAGTTTTAAGACATCATGTGAAATCTTCGGCTTCAAAGTTGGCACATTCATGAATCTTAAGTTAGCACCGATTGTAATCAGTTTTTAATTTTTAAACTTTTTAATTCTACTACATTAGTTTTATGCCATACTTAGTTAGCAATTTTAATAGTTAGTTCTTCAGTACATATTGTAATTTAGTTTTTTTAATTTTAATGAGAACCTCCCTGAAAACCACATACTGGGATGGAAGCCTCTAAAAAGATCTATTTATTTATTTCTGTATTTTTTATCATCATCATCATCATTATCAGAAACTCTGTCATATAGACATCTCGTTCAGTCCTGTCTGTGTTCATATTAATGACATTCCACTGCATCTTTATCTGCAAAATTTGCATCCAGAAAAGTAAGCTTCTTAACCCTTCTTTCCTTCTAGGCACATCCTCGCCTCATCACCAGACCATCTCGTAGAACTGGTTCTGATCATCCTTTATTCAAGAATGATGGACAGAAAGTTTGAAGTTGTAGAGCAGCGCAGGCTAGAGCTTGCCATCGCAATGAGTCTGGAAAACAGAGTAGAGGAGGGAATTGCTTACTTTAATCTGGGTAATGCTTTCTGCAACCTGGCTGATTTTAAACAGGCCACAGAGAATTACACGGAAGCACTTAGTATTTTTAAGGAGAAGGGACTCAGGGCTCCCGAGGGCTCCGCCTATCGCAATCTAGGCATTGCTTTTAAATGTCTGGGTAATTTTAAACAAGCCATAGATTACCATAAACAAGCTCTTAGTATTGCAAAGGAAGTGGGAGACAGGGCTGGGGAGGGAAATGCTTATTACCATCTGGGCATTGCTTGTCACAGGCTGGGTAAATTTAAACAAGCCATAGATTACCATAAACAAGCTCTTAGTATTGCTAAAGAGGTAGGGGACAAGGCTGTGGAGGGAAGCACCTATTGCAATCTAGGCATCGCTTATCATGAGGTTGGTAATTTTAAACAAGCCATAGATTACCATAAACAAGCTCTTAGTATTGCCAAAGAAGTGGGAGATAGGGCTGAGGAGGGAAAAGCTTATTGCAATCTCGGCAATGCTTATCACAGTCTAGGTAATTTTAAACAAGCTGTAGAGTATCATGAACAACATCTTAGTATTTCTAAAGACATGGGGGTTAGGGCTGGGGAGGGAAGAGCCTATTGCAATCTGGGAAATGCTTTTTACAAACTGGGTAACTTTAAGCAAGCTGTGGAGTACCACAAAAAAGATCTCGGCATTTCCAAAGAAGTAGGGGATAGGGCTGGGGAGGGTAGAGCCTATTGCAATCTAGGCATTGTTTCTGCAGGCCTGGGTAAATTTACACAAGCCATAGGGTACCATAAACAACATCTTAGTCTTTCTGAAGAAGTAGCAGATAGGGCAGGGAAGGGAAAAGCCTTTGGCAATCTAGGCAATGCTTACACAAGTCTGGGTAATTTTAAACAAGCACTAGATTACCACAAAAGAGATCTTAGTATTGCTAAGGAAGTAGGGGATAGGGCTGAGGAGGGAAGAGCCTGTGGCAATGTGGGCAATGTTTATTACTGTCTGGGTGATTGTAAGCAAGCCATAGAGTACCACAAACAATCTCTTGGTATTGCCAAAGAACTAGGGGATAAGGATTCAGAGGGAAAAGCCTATTGCAATCTGGGCAATGCTTATCATGCAATTGGTAATTTTAAGCAAGCCATAGAGTACCACAAACAAGATCTCAGTATTGCTAAAGAAGCACAGAATAGGGCTGGGGAGGGAAAAACGCATGGCAATCTTGGCAATGCTTACCACAGTTTGGGTAATTTTAAACAAGCCTTAGAGTGCCACAAACAATCTCTTAGTATTGCTAAAGAAGTTGGTGATAAGGCTTGGGAGGGAAAAGCCTATGGCAATCTGGGCAATGATTATCTCGAGCTGGGTAATTTTAAACAAGCCATGGAGTATCACAATCAAGATCTTAGTATTAGCAAAGAAGTAGGGGATAGGGCTGGGGAGGGAAGAGCCTCTTGCAATCTGGGCAATGCCTATCACAAACTGGGTAATTTTAAACAAGCCATTGATTACCACAAACATCATCTCAGTATTTGTAAAGAAGTAGGGGCTAGGGCTGGGGAGGGAGGAGCCTATGGCAATCTGGGAAATGCTTATCACAGTCTGGGTAATTTTACACAAGCCATAGAGTACCACAAACAACATCTCAGTATTTGTAAAGAAGTAGGGGATAGGGGTGGGGAGGGAAAAGCCCATAACAATCTGGGCAGAGCTTATCAAAGTCTGGGTAATTTTAAAGAAGCCATAGATTACCATAAACAAGCTCTTAGTATTGCAAAAGAAATAGGGGAAAGGGATGGGGAGGGAAGAGCGTATGGCAATCTGGGTCATGCTCATCAAGGTCTTGGTAATTTTAAACAAGCCATAGATTACTACAAACAGTATCTCAGTATTTGCAAAGAAGTAAGGGATAGGGGTGGGGAGGGAAGAGTCTATGGCAGTCTGGGCAGTGCTTATCAAAGTCTGGGTAATTTTAAACAAGCCATAGAGTACCAAAAACAATTTCTTAGTATTGCTAAAGAAATAGGGGATAGGGTTGGGGAGGGGACAGCTCATTGCGATCTAGGCATTGCTTATCTCAATCTGGGTAATTTTGAGGAAGCCATAGAGTACCACAAACAAGATCTTAGCATTGCTAAGGAAGTGGGGGATAGGGCTGGGGAGGGAAGAGCTTGTTGCAATCTAGGCAATGCTTACTTCAGTCTGGGTAATATTAACCAAGCATTAGTGTACCACGAGGAACAACTTAGTATCTGTAAAGAAGTAGGGAATAGGGATGGAGAAGGAAAAGCCTATGGCAACCTAGGCGTTTGTTATCATAGTATGGGTAATTTTAAACAAGCCATAGTGTACCACAAGGAGCATCTGACTATTGCTAAAGAAGTAGGGGACAAGGCTGGGGAAGGAACAGCCTATGGCAATCTCGGCAATGCTTACCAAGGTCTGGGTGATCTCAAGCAAGCAATTGAATATCACCTACAAGATCATGATATTTGCAAAGAAACTGGGAACATTCCAGGAGAAGGAGTAGCATGTTATGAGCTAGGTCGTGATCATGAATTGTTGGGTTCCCTCTGTGAAGCCCTTACTTATTGTCGTTTGAGCATAGAACGTTTTGAAGAAACAAGGCGTCTTCTTCAGTCAGAAGATGCGTGGAAAATAGGCTTTCGCAATAATTATCAGGTTGCATACACTGCCCTGTGGAGAACACTTTTGAAGAATGGAGAGATTGACGAGGCTTTGCTTGCTGCTGAGCAAGGAAGAGCACAGGCTTTGATAGATATTTTGAAGGAACAATACAGCCTTGACACACAGCCATCCTCTCCAGCTGCTCCAAAGGACACTATCTCTGCTGCTGCATTAAAATATCTACCATCACAAACAGTTTTTACAGCTCTGGACAAGAACATGATCAGCTTTTGGGTGCTGAGAAAAGGCAGTAAAACCCATCATCTTCAATTCCAAATTGAACGTGGGAATCCCAACTTGTTGATGGAAACTACTTTAAAAGAGATTGGCGCAGGAGTTGGTGTCAGATGCGAGAATCGTTCTCTGGATAAACTGCGTAGTGACTTGAGTCGCCGCCGAAAACCTGTTGAAAAAGCTGTTCAATCTCCAACTTCCTCCGTCAACTCTCTGCAGCCATTGTATGATGTTTTAATTAGGCCCATTGCAGACGTGCTTCAAGGTGATGATTTAATTGTTGTTCCTGATGGTCCATTTTGCTTGGCTCCTTATTCCGCATTGAGCGAATCTCTCAGGATCCACACTGCTCCATCGTTGACCGCCTTAAAACTGATCATCGGTGCACCTGACGACTTTCACACTAAGGGTGGGGCGCTGCTTGTGGGAGATCCCTGTTTAAAGGAAGTTACTGACAAGCAAGGTAAACCCATTTTGGAACAGCTACAGTACGCCAAACAGGAAGTAGAGATGATTGCGAATCTTCTGAAGACCACGCCTCTTACTGGAAAAAATGCAACCAAAGCTGCGGTGCTGCAAGAGATGAAGTCAGTTGCTTTAGTGCACTTTGCAGCTCATGGATGCCAGGAAACTGGAGAAATTGCTTTGGCTCCAAATCCCCAACGAACATCCCAGATCCCCAAAGAGGAAGACTTCATATTAACAATGTCTGATGTTAAAGCACTTTGTCTTCGAGCTCGACTGGTTGTGCTGAGCTGCTGCCACAGTGGCCAGGGAGAGGTGAAGTCTGAAGGTGTGGTCGGAATAGCCAGGGCTTTCTTATGTGCTGGTGCTCGCTCTGTTCTTGTGTCACTGTGGGCGATTGATGACCAAGCAACCTTGCTGTTCATGAGAAGTTTCTACCAACAACTGGTAGATGGAAAAAGTGCCACTCTAGCTCTACACCACGCCATGAAATGTCTTCAAAAGTCAAAGGAGTATAGTGCCGTTAAGCATTGGGCGCCGTTTGTGCTGATCGGGGATGACGTCACACTTGAGTTTAGAGCAGAATTAAAGGAGCATGGTGAGTATACTTTAATTTTGAAGAAATAGGGTTATAATTTTGATCGGCAAGATACCCACATGAATAGGTCAATACTTGACCATGAAATGAGTTTTAAATCCTCCATAACAGCAGGATTTCAACGAACATCTTTGGTTACGGCGTTCAACAAGTTGCTGCAACAGTGTTCAGCATTTGTTGAGCAACATTTTGAACCGTGTGTCACCAGCTTAAGCTCCACGTTGTCTGTGTTCACCGAGGTGCATACTTGCGTACTGGCTGGCTATTCACATACAGGACAGAGGAGCAATGCTTCCGAGTTTCTTCATTGTGGTCACGGTTTTGTGCTCGGAGAACATAAGCTTGCAATGTGTTGGTTGTGCCATCAATTTTTAAACTCGCAATCATCTTCGATTATGCATCCTGATTACCCACTGAAAGAAGATCCAAGGTTCTCAGGGGGTTGAAATTAAATTTTGTTACTGACAAAGCTTGATTGGTGTAAGTGGCTACTGTCAGGCTTTTTATTGATTATTTTTTCAGTTTTGACTGTTGAATGCAATAACAATATCTATAGCATATTACCCTTCCCGGGTGGTAGCTAATGACAGAGCAGGATTTTGCATTCTCAAGCGACCAGGCATATGCTGACTTTGACTTGTTTCATTGTGTTTTGTAGGAAAAAAGATGTCAGACTACACTTGACGGGAAAATGACGCATCAAAGATGTCAACTTGGCTTAACTTGGATTGCTTCAACCCCTTATGTCAATGTATATACGTAATTATTGTGGACTTGTCAATTGTTGCAAAATGACACGAATCATACCTGCATCGGGTAGGGCAAAGCTCGACCCGCAATCATGGACAAAAGCAGTTGAGATACCTCCTGAAATAGACCTGTTTTGTTGATTGCGTGAGTTTTTCAATCTCCAATTTTGACATTTCGACCCCCTCTCCCCTTTTCAATGTTGAAACCATGTGACCGTGTCCAGTGAGTGTATTTCAACCGTAAAAAGGTGGAGAGGGGGGGGGAGGTCTGGTTGTCGACAAAAAAAAAGATGTTTTTTTGAAATCACGGAAGGACGCCATTAGAAAGTGTTTGTTTTGCTCAAATGTCCATGATTGTAGTTTCAAGAGCCTTGTAAACGTATAGACTACAGCGTGTAGCTTTCGCAGAAATTTTAATATCTCCATTTAAAGTGCTACTATGACGAAAATCGCATCTTTCAAATCTAAGCGATTTTAGGACATAAACATGTAGCCTGCCTAAGGATAAAAATGCTGTTTACTGTTTTCAAATATCTCTTTTCATTCCAGAGATATTCAAGTTTTTAAAATATGCAAATTAGCTAAATGATGATGTCATACACTCAACCAGATTTTGATTAAATATGATAAACAAGGATATCTCAGTCAATTTTTTTCAGAAATGTTTGATTTCTTACAGTAAGGTTCTACTAGAGGTACTCTGCAATATGAGCTTACAATTTTTGTTACCATGGCAACATGCCAGATTACAGACCTCCACGATATAAAAGGCTTTTCTGACCATTTGAAGCATTCTATACTGTTTATTGCCAATGGTGGGTCATCTGCATGATCCAGCAAGCAGTTAAATACGTGAGGTTGAGTTCATGGCCTTGTTTAATGTCTTCCAAGCTTAGAACCATTAAAATATTGTAATCAGGCTGGAGGGACTGGAAAAGAGTAGGTTGCCATGGTAACGGAAATTGTAACTGCTGTGGGTGTGTTGTATTTAGAACTATTAGCCTGCCAAGTTTCAATTTTCCCTGCGGCAAATTGACAAAGATAGCGCTATTTATATACTTGATGTAATATTTGGTTGAGTGTATGACGTCATCAGCCATCTCATTTGCATATTTTAGTCATTTTTCAATCTTCAATATCTCCGTAACCAATGCAGATATTTGTAAACGGTAAAACGGCGTCTTAAATCTTTCGTAGAATTCTATGCGATTAACCTAAAAAATTAAGGGGTAAAAATTTGATCATAGTGGCACTTTAAGTTGAGACTACTAAATACGGTGTAAAGTCATGGTGTTACACTGTGTTATCCAACGAAATTTGTGCCATGGCAGGGAAAAAAGAGTTTCTGAGGCAAATTCGGAAAGTTAATTTGAACAGTTAGTCTTTCATATTTTTGGCTTTTAAGACTGTTTGATTTTAATAGTGGTTGTAATTAAATTTATTTGTTATTTCAGTTATTCTGATTAGTAATTATTGTATTTTTGTAATGCAGCACCAGAAAACGTTTAATAAACCATGTATGTATGTATCTCATTTGTCGCTGGGTTTGAGGTAAAAGTAGTGGAGGTCATTATCAAGTGATCGAGTGAACCGTGGCTACAACGGTCTGCTTTTGCGCACGGTAGATACTGCAGTGATTCAGAACAGACAGAAGTATTAACTCTTTGACGCCCAGAAGTGATAAATTTTACTCTGGCTAGCGTCACTGGGGTACCGCTTGGCCAGGAAAGGGTTTTTTAAATGATGGATCAGATCTGTGCTGATATTTTTAGTAAAGTCAGTAGGTCATGTGACTTTATCTCGTCGAGATGGAAAAGCACTCTTGGCGAGGGGAGAGAAAAAAACCCACCCATCGGGCAAAAAAATCACCAAAAGTCAGTCTTGTCAGCTTTTTCTTTCCCTGTTATTGTTACGAAAAAAACAAGGCATTTTGTTTCACACGATTCACCCATAGGCGGAGGAGGGGGAGGGGCAGGGGGTGCTGAAGCCCCCCCCTAAACGAAAATTTGGGGGGCTCAGCCCCCCCCCCCCCCCCCCCCCCCCCCC
>Ga0126343_10001643_pt1 | contig 10773 bp, 3 predicted proteins | sample Cyp2metagenome_FD_92531 | JGI IMG/M metagenome (GOLD analysis project Ga0126343, IMG submission 92531) | Coral microbial communities from Lord Howe Island, Old Settlement Bay, Australia - Cyphastrea 2 metagenome | ecosystem: Host-associated > Invertebrates > Cnidaria > Coral ... | reverse complement strand
TATCTTCGCATAACGAAGTTCTGTTTCGATGGTAGCCATCCAAACATTTACAGTTAAAACCTCCCATTGTATTTTCACAGAATGAGTTATGGGTACAGTTTGCAGTTTTAAGAGAGCATTCATCAACGTCAGAGCAGTTGTCGACGCCATTTCCAGTAAATCCCGATTTGCATTCACAATAAAAAGACCCAACTCTGTTAAAACAGGAGGCATTAGCATGACAGGTGTCTTTTAAAAGACATTCATCAATATCATGACAGTTCTAGCCGCCGTTGCTGCTTTCGAATCCCTCTAGACATATGCACTCGTACTTTCCTTCTGTATTCTTACAGATTGCTTCCTCTGTACAGTTGTGGACATATTTAGTCTGGTTATTCGTGGTTGCATTTATGCTTGCATTTACTGCAACATACCAGGGAATAGATATGACAGTTGTGAAGTTTTTTCCAGCCTCAATGACGTCTACAAAAGCCTCGATGCAGTTTAATTTCAGATTATCACCTTCCTCACAGGCACAAACCAAAGTGCTTTCATTAACACTGCTTCCATTATTTGACACGTTGCGATAAACACAGGTTTCAACAAAAGAGCACACGCCAACTTTACACTCTTCTAGTCGACCTTCAAGAGTCTGTTTTACAGTCCCTTCACATTCGTCAATTTCGAAACAGGCTTCCTCACTTTGAAAGAAGCCTGATCGGCACTTGCACTCGAATCCACCATTAAGATTGACACAGTCAGCATTAGCATCACAAGATCCATATAACCGCGGATTAATGCACTCGTTGACATCGATGCATGCCGTATCGTTGTGATCTTCAGTATACCCCTTAGGGCATACACAGTAATGCTCTATACCAACAGCAATACAGGTCATGTTTTCATTGCAAGTGTCGTTACCGGATTCACATGGACTCACAGGATCACAAGAGGAGTTGCTCACAGCATCGCATTTGCATTCATAGCCACCAATCACATTTTGGCATATCGGGGCGAATGGCGGGCAATCGAAAATGCCCCAGTTACATTCATCTATGTCTTCGCACTTTCTTCCGGCGTTTGAGTACTTGCCTATGCAAGCACAGACGCTTTGTGAAGTGCTATTCGGATTTGCCTCACTTTCATTTTTTGTGTTATTTCTGCATTGGTACTCCGTACAAGTTCTACTTTTGTCTTCAAATCCTTGCAAGCATTCACACGTAACACTTCCGTTTGTATTCTTACAAGTCGCGAAAGTATCACAGTCGTCTAATCCGAGGCTACATTCATCCACGTCTTGGCACTCATCATTATTTAGGCCACGCGATGTCCAGCCATCTCTACAAGAACATAAATAGTTTCCTGGAACATTCCTACAAATCTGATTCGTCTTACACACAGAATCATCAACGCATTCATTTACATCCGTACAGTAGACCCCATCGCCTTGCCATCCCTGAGTACAGTTACACTCAAATCCACCACACGTGTTGATGCAAACAGCGTTAGCTTGGCCCTTGTACATAGAACAGTTGTGTATATCTTCAGCACATTCATCTATATCAATACACAGTGAGCTTGTGTTAAAGGCACACCTTTCTAGTGTTTCTGGAAACGATGAATTCTCTACTTCTCGCCATCCTTGCTTGCAAATGCAAGTGTAATTCCCGTCCGTGTTCACACAGTCTTCGTTTTCACAACAAGAATACTTATTTAGCTCGCATTCGTTGACATCTGCACAAGTGCGACCTGTCCCGCTCCACCCTGTCTTGCATAAACATTGATATCCTCCTGGTAGATCGATACATCTAGAGTTTATGCTGCAGTTATGATTTTCATCTTTACATTCATCCACGTTCTCACAGAAAATACCATTTCCAACCCATCCTTGGTTGCAATAGCATTCAAATGTTCCGTTAAATTCCAGGCAGGTTGCATGTCTTGAACAAATGTCACTCCCATTTAAACAGTTTCCTCTTTTCACGCAAGAAAAGCCATCTCCATAAAATCCACTTTTGCACTGACATTGCACGAAGGGCCACGACTCGTTAACCACAATACAGAGGGCATTTTCATCGCAAATGTTGGAATGGGATTCAGACTCACATCCTCCGCAATCCAAGCCATCAAAGTCACAAAGCTTCGTATCACAAACTGGATCGCAGGTTCCATCGTTTATTGATGTCATCGGGCAACCCACTGAGCAGGTACAGTCTCCTCCATCAAAGCCGCAAATTCTGTTGTTACATTCGACGTCACAGTGTCCGTTACCAACATAGCGTTTTGGGCAACTCTTCGAAGAACACAAACAGTCCATGTTGTCGTAATCGCACGATTCAACGAAGCACTCGACATTGCGAACTCCATCCCCTAACGTTGAGTTCATGCAATCTGGTGCACACTGGCAATCGCTGCCATCAAATGAGCATTCTTCCACTTCACACTGTGACTGACAGGCACCGTCCTACACCATTTCCAGTCGACATCCTGGACTACACTCCCGAACAACAGGTTTAGGGCAATCACCGTTATCGAATCCGCATGCCTGTACATTACAAGCAGAATCACATACGCCGTCACCTCGAAAACTCGGAACGCAGCCTTCAAAACACAACTCTGTAGACGCACCGGTAGGCTTACAATCTCCACCATCAAAGTTACAAGCAGATTCATTACACAATAAGTCACAGAAGCCGTTTGCAATCATTGGCGGCGAACATGTCTGCGGGCAGTTACCTCCCGTTACCTGCTGGGCGCAGTCTCCATAGTCGTAAAAGCAGGTGGCAATGTTACACTCGTCGTCGCACATTCCGTTTCCCTGAAGTTGTTTGCTACAAGCACAGTTTGACACTTGACTGCAGTCCCCTTTATCGAAACCGCAAGATTCCGTGTTGCACTGGTGATCGCAAAAACCATCTGCCATCATATCTGATCGGCATCCAGCGCTGCATTCGTCTTCAAGACAATCACCTCCATCGTACTTGCATACTGTGTTATTGCACTTCTCATCACACGACCCATCCCCAAGCCAAGAATTTGGGCATATGCACACATCTTGGCAGTCTCCTTTGTCGCTTGAACACTTTGGTATATTGCAATCGGGATCGCAAACTCCATCACCAATCCAACTCTCGGGACAGAGGGGCGTGCATAACTTGACTTTTGAACAGTCGACTCCATCCCAACCAGCACTGCAAACACACACGCCCTCGATACAAGTACCATGACTAGAGCAGCGGCCGGGACAGGTGTTTATCTGACATGTTTTTCCCTGATAGGCCAGATCACACTTGCAACTTGCATTAGCCAAACAAATACCATGTCCTGAGCAGGAAGTTAAAGAATGGCATTTAGGCGTGACCTGTAGGGTGGGGTCGAAACGGCTGAGTCTGCTGTTATCCATACTTTCGCGAGGTATTTGGAGGTGAACATAAGGGATCCGAGGTCTGCTTACATTTGTAACCTGAGTAAAGTCTAATAAATTGGCTTTCTTAAATATTTCAAGGCCAACTTGGAAGTTGCTGTAGTTCTTTAGTGTGTCAGTGTCAATTTCCGCGATATCGTAGTCTGTACCACTTCTCCCATGCGGAGATACATTATCTACTCCAAGTTCAATTAACTTTTGTGTCGTTAGAAAGGTCATCTTTTCTAGTGATGTGTTCTGAGATGACAAAAGGCCAACGAGTTTAACAATCTTATCCCTATAGTCTCCGTAAACTAATGTAGAGAGGAGATCAGATGAGTTGATTATGTCGAGAACCACAAGCTTTGCAAGAGAATACACGCTGAGTGGCTCGCGCGAGATTCGAAGGTATCTCTCTCCAGTAACGTTCTGCAATTTGAATAAGATGTTAAGCGAAGTTGGGGAATAGATCTCGTGAATACTTCTCGGTTCTAATACGAAATGAGATTGTTTAGAATAGTGGGATAAGCATTCTCCACTGTCATGGTTACATGATTTTGTATTACAGGCTTGATCACACCTGCCATTTTTGAAGTGCACCACTTGCGAGCAGCCAGGGCTGCATGGAAGCAGATACGCTAAGGGGTCTACGTAGTTCCCGCCTTTGGCAACACTCACTCTCAAAAAATTTGGCAGTATTGGGTCTTCACTTGACTTTGCTTTTCCTACACTCTGCCCATTCTGAACACTAGTGATGTTGCGAGATCTAAAATGAGAGACAGTCACAATAAAACCTTCCCACTCACTTTTAGGCCAGCCAATGATCTCAATGCTGTCATTTCCTATTTTGACGTTTCCAGATATTGGAGAATAGATAATCTGTGATTCGGTGACAAGCAAATCAAGCCAGTGCGTCAAACGAAAGCATCCTTCCAGTAATGCTCCAGTGCATGGTTCCTTGATGTTCCAGTTACAACCAGTCGATTTGAGACAGCGATCTCTGTTCGCGATGCTTTTACAAGAAGACGGTGAAGTATTTTCAGACGATATGGATCCAAAGACACCACAAAAGCTATCTTTTCCAGTCCTGTCGTGTGAAATTCGTAGAATTCTTGGAAACTTGTGGTTAAACCTTGCCCTAGAAGTGCTGCTAGAGCAAAATGGATCACTTTCAGGTTTTGGTATGGTTACAGGTGAATTGACGGCTAAATGTGAGGTTCCAATTTGAACTATATTTGCCAGAAGCATTTCAGCTTCCTTGACATTTGACCACACACATTTTGACCACACGGAGAGTATCGTTTTGTTTCGTCCTGACAACACAGCCTTGTTTTGAACAAAGTTTCCCATAAAAGCCTGGCACGCAAATACACTGGCCATTTTTGCAAATACCTCTACCACTGCAAAGGCGACCTTCGTTTACTGGACAAGAAGTTGTGCACGCTCCGTGGAACCAACCTGTTGGATTGCATACAGCCGAAGACCTTGGACCTGCTGGTGTACCCTCGGTACAGTGAGGGTTGTCGTCATATGACTGAGAACCACACCAGCCGCACATTGAGCTGGAAACACATAGAGAGCATTTCTGTTTTTGGAGGCAGGTGTTAGGGCAGGAGGTTTTGTGTAATACTCGGTCTCGGCTACAAATAGAGCCCCTACTATTGGAAAAGCATCTTCGGGAACCTTCACACCAAAAGCATGTGCTCGTGGCTTCACTGAAAAGACAATTTTGACAATTTTCATGAATGCTGCAAACGTCTGTTTCCATTGTTTTGCTTCGTGGCCTTGTCATATTGAGTTCATACCACAAGACATCCATGAAGTAGGGCAGGCAAAAGTCCTTTATTGGAGAAAGGAAGCCTTGCAAACTGGAAGTCATGTTCAGCGCAATGGAAACGATCATGAACGGATCCCTTTTCTTATAGTGACTCAGGGGGTTTGAAAGATCGTAGAATGTCTGGTATCTGCTGCTCCAGTTGTATCGCCAACTTTGCTTTAAAGGGCAATAATAGTCGTGTATAATATTCGAAAGCTTTTCGCTTTCTGAAGAATTAATACTCCGCAAACCAAGAATGTACCCATCGATAGCACTATTAATTGTTGATGTCGGAAGTCGCTTGCGGCAGAATGACGTTATTTCCATTGACGTATTCCACGTGTTGAGAAAATCCTATGTACTGAGAAGTACGGCTGTTATCCATGTGAAAGTTTGCAGTGGCTTGTGTATGAACGGATTAACAAGAAAATTCTCATTTTGACCAAAACGCCTTACGTTCTCGACTTTCGATGAAAGTATCCCCGCCAAAATAAAATCCATTTCAATGGGGAAGTCGCCAAGGTTGTATCGCGGATTAAGCTTTCTTACGATTCTGTCGAAATCAGAGTAGGGCACAGGATAAAACATCGATAAGAACTTCCAAATCCTGTTAAAACGTAGCTCTCTGTAGCCGGTTTTTGCTGACTGCGAAAGTGACCAGGCCAGCGACGTAATTTGGGTGAATGACTTTTCTGGAAAATTATTTTCTAACGCCCAGATGTCGCAGAACAGGTGATCGCATGGAGTGCTTAAAATGTTGACAACAAATGTGTCACTTATGCTACTGACAAGATTGCTTGCTGTGACATTTATGACGAACTGTCCGGATCCCAGGAAGTAATGCGATACTTGTTCAGTGGCGTTGTGAAGCGATGTGTTATCCCCAAAGTCGATAAAAAACGTGACGTTTGTTCCACTGGCTGATGGAAGAAGACTTACTGAACGGCACGCTCTTAGATCTCCTCTTACTTGAAGAGTGATATTTGCGACGGGTACTTGAATGACCACCACCTCACTGGCTATGCCATTGCTGACCTTATTTCTAGCGAATACATCTACAACGTATACGCCAGGCGAGGTGAAAGTACTTGAGGCGAAACCATATTCACTGAACGCTCCGTGAAAACTATACTTATATTGAACATTTGTACCCGAGAGCGCAAATGAAGAGAATGAAACGTCTTCTCCAACTGCTTTTGGACTATCGGATACTATCGCCAAACTTTTGATGGGTTTTTCGCAGATAACACCATCCCCGATCCACCCACGTCTGCACTCGCATTTAAATGACTGGCCGTCTGGTCCTGTGCGAAGGCAAGTAGCATTTGGATGACAGTTATTCTCACCAGTTGCGCACCTTCCTTCCTTTATAATTGTGTCCAGGGCAGCTATCTTATCTGCTTTGTCTTCATTAGCTTTCTTGAGGTTTTCAGAGGCGCGTAAGGCATATTGACGATCGCGATCGCGCTTCGTTTTCTTCAAATTCTCTTCACATCTTGCCCTTTCGAGCTCTCTCTCTTTCGATTTAACACGTGCTTCCTGATCCCTTCTTTTTCTCTCTAACTCTCCTTTTCTTCTTTCGTTATTTCTTTTTTCCTCAGACAGAGCATCCTGGAGGTAGATCGAACGTTTACCAAACCACCCACTGACAGTTTTTATGGCGTTTCCTGCTAAGTTTCGAAGCCCTCGGGCTATCTCAAATGCTATTTGGCTCGCTATTTTAGCGATTCTATTCACCACGGCTTTCAATTCCTTCGATACTTTTTGAAAAATCCGCTTTGCCTCTTGCACAGCACTGTCAAGGCTTGTGACTTTCGCTACAGCTCCCGCTAAATCTTTTCCAGCTTCGATGAGTATTCTGCCTGCTTCTTCTGCATGCTCTGCGACACGTTGAACTGTTTTTCTAGCAGTCTCTACGGCCTTCTTGGCCGTTTCCCTTGCCAATTTTGCTGCTTCGGCGACAGCCCTAGTGGCATATTCTGCAGTCTTGGCTAATACTTTTTCTGTATCGACCAGGTTATTAAAGAAACTTCCGACGTCTTTCACAAGATGTACTCCAACTTTGAACCCTCTTGCTAACAGGTCTTTCACCAGCTCTCCAGCATCACCGGCGAAGTCTAACAGTCCTTTCGCAAGTGAACCCAACAATTGACCAGGATTTTTTTGAAACAGATCTTTAATTAGGGCAGGGGCCTCTTTCTTGACAAGGTCAATAACATGTGATGATAATCTTGTAGGGGTGGCCTGTTCAGAGTTGAAAGTTAACAAAGGAAGCTGAATGCTGGTTCCCATAAAAGAAAATAAGACGCTCATCGAGCTTTTGCCAGGAAATGAAATCTTCAAGGCGCAGTTAAAGCCAGTACTCAAAACAACTCTTCCAACTTCCTTTCCCAAAACTTCAATTTTGCCTATATCAATTGGTCGATGAAAATCAATGTTTACCTGGGCGCTAATGCTTAAGGATAATCCGCGCCTGATAAGTTCAATATTCATGCTAGACCCCATGAACAGAGCTGTGGCCTGTACAACTGATCTTGACGGAGAATCCATTATATAAAGTCGGGAATTGAGCAACTTCACCCCTAGAAGCTTGAGATCAACATTTGCATCTAGAACAAACACAAGGCCAGGACCAAATGCAGCTTTGACCGATCCACCGAATTGAAGGACACCGAGAAAATTAAATACCAACTGTCCAACAACGGTTATCGTGTCTTTGGTTATGTTCATTTCACCAACCAGAAGACGCACATCAGCTAATTTTACCTGGCCTTTTGCGGAGATTGTCAGTGGATTAGACGAATTCTCTAGCTTGACACTTGTCTTGGCTTTAAGACTCATTTCAACCAGATTCGTTATACCACTATTCAGTTGTATGGAGAGGGTAGCATAGCCAAAATTCTTTACTCGAAACACCACCTCAGTGGAAAGAAGAAGCAAATCAGATGAAGCTACCAGTAAAGCATCGTCTCCAGTTTCTGTTACAGGGTATGGCCAGATATCTCTGTTCTTCTTTAGCTCGTTCGGTGAAGAGACTGCAAATTTCAACAAAGGCCATCTGAAGGGACCAATGTTAAAAGAAACGTCCAAAACGCGATATCTGAGCGGAACGATGTGCAATAACCATTTTGGCTCGAACGTTTTCATAAAGTTCATCCAACCAATGAGAAACATTTTACCATCTATTGGAGGGACGTTCAAGCTAATCTTGTTACCACCTACATACTTCGGCAACTGGAGCATAGTCCTATCATTGTTGTGGGACAGTTTCAAAACAAGTAAAGTACTGTTAGCAGTTTTAAAATCGTTTAAAGATAGTAAATAGTTTCTATCTGTATAATACCTCAAAAGGCTAACGAGAAGGGAGGCAATTGTACCAAAGTCTTTGAATGAAGGTCTTGTATGATATATTGTTGCTTGAACTTTAACATCAGTAAGAGTCGCATAGTTGACGGAGAATGGTGCAGCAAAGATCGGAATCGGCCAAACACCTTTGATGATAAAGAAGCAGTCTTTGCAGATTATGTGTGTTTCCATTTCACCTGCGTTTATAAGTAAAGGATTATACTTTGGAAGCCGCGAAAGGAGTATTACATACTTCAGGTCCCAGAGGTATACTTCAGCATCGATGTCCACAAAGGGCACCCCAAAGACGGAACCAATTGTTAATCGACTTAATGATATGGCTGCCAAATCACTTGTCAGTGTTACTGGCATTACAGCATCCACTGACTCTCCATTTTGAACATGTAAACTAAACGTCAGTGGGCCATTCTGAGCGACTGATAAGACTACAGTTATTTCTTCCGGGAATTTTGGACTTCTGAGTCGGTCCATTCCTCTTGGTAGGTTTTCAATGTTACAACCAATCCTATTTAAGGAGCCGATAATATCGGGAAGAGGCCACACTGGAATGTTCTGTCTCAGTAGGTTAGAGAGGAAAGGGATCCTTTTAAAAAATTGTTGCAAAATAGGCAGCGTCAGTGGAATGCACAATTTGTCCAAACCCTGAGCATCAATAATCGCCGAAAAGCCATCCTTAGAGTATGCAAAAGAAGGGAGTTTTAGCCTCACGTAGGAATCCTTTTGACAGAGCCACGTAAAGTCGCAGATGTACTCTTCACCATCTTTCCTGCAAGGTATTAGCTTGTCCAGAATTGGCACGTTCTCGAGCTTGATCGCCATTCCGGTCCTTTTTGTTATAGAGACAGCCATTTGTAATCTGTCCTTGAACACTTTGAAAGGTAGCAGCTTATTAAGCGCATCAAATCCCGTTATATCTAGGGATATTTCAAGTTCAGGTTCTCGTGGTGTGCCAAACAGAATTTTTGGGTCCGAAAACTTCACTGTTAATTGACAATCTATCCCAGCAAGTTTAAGATCTATCCTGATGTCTAGGAGCTTTTCTTTTAGTGTAACTATGGCCAGACGTGACGTCACGGTAATTAATCCATGCAAATCTTTAAAATGTTCTTCCAATGGTATTCCTTTAAAAGAAGCTATGATGTCTGCAGTAACCTTCCAGTCCTTGTTTTGATTTAAGCTGAGATCCAAGTATCGAACGGCAAGGTTCGCTTTGAATTTATTGGACGGATCAGCCAGCGGCAGATGAAAACCAAAACCTATATCGAAATCGTGAAGATCACATCGAATATTTGCATTGAGAACGTTGAATTGGGGTTTGTTGAACGTTATGTTCAAGTTTTTTAAAGCCACCGTTTTAAAGTTGAAGAACTCGACTGGAACAGCTTTCAGCAGTTGCTCGCCACCAATTAGAGCTGCCAGGTCGTATATATCTAAGGCCTGCTCTACAAGGTTTGCTATTTCTAAAAGTACAAAATCCTTGTGCACAGAAAGAACTGTGGGAAGAACTACTTTGCCAAGCTGTATCTCGACATAAATCGTAGGTATGACAGTTTGCTTGGCAGCATCAAAGGGGTTCCTTGTAAACAGGCTGACTCGAATGCGTCGAATAGTTATTCCCAATGGAAGCCAGACGTCAGTGAGATTTGCTTCGAACACACACGTTATGTTAAACACATGAAATCGTGGCTTAGGGGTGAAAGAAGCTTTGAAGCTGTTGAGGACAAATTTTTCTGCTTTTGATAGAATCTGATCTGGAAATAGCGACTTTAAATCAAAACCACCTCCCGTCAAACCAACAATATTTGCAGCCGATAGCTGATTAACGTGATCTGGAGATATGTTAAGTTCCCACGCTTGGGAAGAGACGTGTGGCATTGTAAGGATTCCTCGAGTCTGGATTACGTCGGCTCCATTTCCAAGCGTGGTGAGACATGCTAATCTTCCAGCTACACTTACTTGAATGGCTGTCTCTACGCTAAGGTCAGCGGCTATGTTGTCAATCCTCAGCCAGTTTTCCAGAAGAGTGATTTGCTCTTTAAGAGAAAACCTCAAAGAAAAGCCTTGTATCTGCAGCTTTTGCAAAGGAGGAACTAATCGTAGGTTTAAAAAATCCAGCGAAATCTTCCGTTCATCAAATGCAGGCGGAAATAAGTTCTGTAAACTGAACCCACCAATCAGCAGCTGGCCTAATTCTGTCAATGTTATGTGT
>Ga0126343_10001642_pt1 | contig 10774 bp, 14 predicted proteins | sample Cyp2metagenome_FD_92531 | JGI IMG/M metagenome (GOLD analysis project Ga0126343, IMG submission 92531) | Coral microbial communities from Lord Howe Island, Old Settlement Bay, Australia - Cyphastrea 2 metagenome | ecosystem: Host-associated > Invertebrates > Cnidaria > Coral ... | reverse complement strand
TGCTGTTGTGGTGCTAAAAGTATCTTGCAGGGCTTGATACCGAGCCGCAGCAGTAGTCTGGCCGTTTTGCCTCACAAATACCCGCCTGTGTCAACCACTTAAAACTGCGTTATCGAGTGACAATGACGTGCTGCACACCATTGAAATGACCTTGATGCCTGCTTTTGACGCCACCGAGGTATCGGACTACGTGGCCAGCCTGACGCTGGAATTTGCTTCCTTCGGCGTGTTGTCGCATTTACAGATGATGCCGGACGAACCGTGGACTAATCCGCAACTGGGCGAACTGAACCGGCAGAAGTACGAACGGGAGCTGAACAAGAAGCGTATTCGTGGTCTGGTGGGTGTCAGTGGCGGCGAGCAGTCAATCACACGACGGAGGTTTATCTGATGCCTTTGCCAGTTAATATGACGCTGCCCAATACGTTGCGCGGTGACAGTTTTACCATTGCGGTGGAGTTTATTGACGGTAATGGTGATCCGGTTGACCTGACGGGCTGGACGCTGTTTTTTACCCTGAAGTTTCACCGAATGCAGGACGATGAAAAGGCCGCCATTCAAAAACGCATAGTGATTGAGGGCAGCAGTGTGCCGATTGTTTTTGCCCCGGAAGATACCAACGATCTCCCCCCTTTCTCTTATGAATACGATATTCAGCTATCAACGCCGGACCATAGCGGCATTCGCACGTTTTTGATCGGTACTTTGACGCTTGAAGCCGGTGTTACTGACGCCATTTCTTAGGAACTTTTCACAGGACACGGAAATGTCAGACCCGATTTTGGTAACGATCAACGTCACGGATATGCCAGAGACAGAGTTGGCAGAGATCAACGTTGTGTTGATGAACGAGGCTGACCTGATTGCCGCGCAGCGTGAAGCGGTGGCCAGGGATAAGGCCGCCGTTGAGCAGATGAAGGCTGACGTTGAGCAGATTGAGCAGAACATCAATACCGATCTGGGCGATGTGACGGCCAAACACGCTGACGTGGTGCTCAAGCATGGCGAGGTTGAGGCAGACCGGCAGGCGGTGGCCAGTGACCGGGCTGCCGTAGAGGCAATTCAGGCCAATATCAATGCCCAGCAGGCGGACATTACCGACCGGCAGGCTGACATTACTGCCAAGCACGATACGGTTAAATTGCAGGCCGAACAGGTCGCCAGTGATACGGCAGCTGTCGCCAGTGACAAGGCCGATGTGGCGACAATGGTGGCTGATTTTACGACAGTGGCCGCTGATGCTGAACAGTCGGTGATTGATCAGGGGAATACGCAGGTCAGTCGTGTGACGGCCACGGGCGATACAGAAGTGGCTGACGTGAAGAGCACCGGACAGACCGAACGTAACACTCTGGCTCAGGCTTCAAGCAGCGAGCAGGATGAGATTGTTAAGGTCGGGGCGCAGCAGGTTAACCTTGTCACTGCACAAGGTGACAAACAGGATGCGCGGGTTGTCAGTGAAGGGAATACGCAAATCCAACGGGTTATTTCTGAGAGCGAGAAGCAACAAGTCAACTTAGAAAACGAGAGCACTACTCAGGTCAACCGGGTTATCGCCGAAGGCGACACGCAGGTCGAACGGGCTTTTGAAGCCACGGCCCTGTACGCGATCAACATGGCTGCCCACTTGGTAGAAACCCAGCGGATCGTAGCCAAGTTCCACACGTTCAAATAGCTCTCAATAATAAAGAGGCCAAGGATGACAACGGACATTAACGACCTGGTGGCAGCGGTCGGGGAACTGACCACACAGACGACAGCTTTGCTTGACACCGTAACCACTGACAAATCAACACTCGACACCGCCGTCAGCGACGCTCAGGCCGCCCAGACGGGAGCCGAACTGGCGCACAGCAACAGCACTGCCGAAGCCGACCGAAGCAAAACGGAAGCTGACCGCAGCGAAAACGAGGCAGACCGCAGTACCACTGAGGCAAACAGGGCAGCAACGTATCAGTCCGTTGTGGCTGCCGAAGGCGACACCCAGATTGCCCGTTTGCAAACAGAAGGCGATACACAGGAAGCCAGGGCGAAAGCCGAAGCCGACCGCAGCAAAACCGAAGCCGACAAATCGGCACAAAATAATCAGTCATCAGCTAACCATGCTGACCGCGCCGAGAACGCTGCCAAACTGGCTGAAGCGATTGTCTATGACGGCGAGGCCAGCACAACACCTGCCGAGGGCAAGATCCCTATTGGTAAAAAAGGCGGTTATATTGACATTGGCTGGATTGATCCACGCTATGTAAGTATTGCGCTCAACTTTATTGGCAAGCCCGGCAGTGCTGGTTTTGGAGTTGGCATCTGTCCTGAATTACCCGACGGGTTTTCAGTGTTACAAGGTCATAACATTGCAACCAGCGATACGTATGGAAATTACCTGTACTCTGACGGTTCTGTCATGTGCTGGGTGCCACTTTTCTACTACAGAATCACTGGCAACAACATAGAGGTCGCGGCAGAATCTGATTACCCGGACAGAGCAGCAGCCGAGGCGGATAACTTTGCACTGCACAGGGCATTTATTGACGGCGGTCAGATACAGCGGGGGTTTTTCGTCGATAAATACATGGTGTCAGCCAACAACGGCGTTGCGTCCAGTATCAAAGATGGGTTGCCGATGTCTAGCAGCTCAGCGCACACCCCCTATTCCCAAGTGGGAGCACCAAACAACTACAGCGGCAGTATTGATGTTTGCAAAACCCGTGGCGATGCTTTTTTTCCGGCCACTCGTTTTATACATTCCGCACTGGCGTTACTGTCACTGGCGCATGGGCAGGCGGCAGAGAATGATGGGTATTGCGCCTGGTACGATGCAGCGGGCGTAAAAAACTTCCCTAAAGGTTGCAACAACAATGCGCTAGGCGATACAGACGACAATACCGTCAGTTACACCTCTGACGGCTACAGTAATTGTGGCAAAACTGGTTCAGGTACACCTTTTGCCAAAACGACGCACAACGGTCAGTTTTGCGGCGTTGCTGACTTGAATGGTTTGATGTACGAGGCAGCTCTCGGTATCACTCGCCCTGGCACTAGCTCAGGTGATACAACCGAGTCTAACCCCGGCGATTTCTGGTGCATTAAAGAATCTGTGAAAATGGCTGACCTGACGAGTGGCTGGAATAATGCAACAGATGCCTGGGGCGATGTGAATCATGTGGCCACGCTATATGATGTGGTGGCGCTACCTCAAGTTGAGCATATTTACAACTGGGTTCGTTTTGGCAATGACACAAAACCGGTGTTGTCTGCTGAAACCTCTGGTAACAGCTGGATGACTACCGGGCTTGGCGTCTTCCAGTCGGACGGCACATCTTCTGGTGGTGCAAATGAATTTGGCCGCGACGGATTATACAGCTATCACCGCGCTAACCTTTGCCTTCTCTCCGGCGGCTACTGGAGCTCTGGTTCGATTGCGGGTGTGTGGTGTGCGGCTTTCTACGGCTATCGCCACGGCTCGGACGACTTTGTTGGGTGCCGGGCCGCCTGTTATTTGTAATAAGGCGCGATAGCGCCGGTATGTGCCATGTCTATACACTCAGAAGCGGAATTACACAGAAAGTACGTAGCGTTCGCCAAGCTACTGAATATCTACCTGAATCACTTTCCGAAGCACGAGAAGTACGCGCTATCGCAGCGCATACGGGAGACTGCTTACGAGGTTTACGATCTGATCACGGAGGCACAAAAACGGTATTACAAAAAAACAACGTGCATGAAATTACGCAAAAAGGACTTGTTATGACCTTTATCGTTCGCTACCGAAAACTTATCACCAGTTACACGATTATCGAGTTGCACCAGCCTGAATCTGAAAACGGCGAGCCGTTGACCACGGAGCTTGCCACTTTGGCTGATGGTTACACTTATGTCTCGGTGCCGGATGGTGTAATTCTGCCTGTGCAACCGGACGTGATTCAGCCGGAAGCAGTGAGTTTGACCGATGAATTGCGCGAGCAGATCAAGTGGGCAAGTCCGCACGTCCGGCTGATTAACGCCCGTGTCGTCGAGAAAATCCGCGAGAGGTATTCGGCTAATGATGAGCAGAAATACACCACTGACTTGATTAATGACCGTGTGTACGGAGAGTCGTTGAGTGCAACGGCCGTGGCCAAGCGGGATGCTTACATGGCGTATCGCAATGAGTGTGTGGCCTGGGGGAGGGGGGAAAAAGCGGCGTTGGGGTTGGGGTAATAACAGAGTAGGAATCTGATTATGGATTATCAGCCAAAAATTGAACTGGGCCAGATTATACAGACAGGTGGTACGTTGCTGTCAGTAATGCTTGCCTGTGTTTTTGCTTATGCCTTTCTCGTCAAAGATGTTGAATTTACGTACAGAGAACTGGCCCTGGTTAAGACAAATATTGCCAAAGAGGCAGAGCTGCGTGAAAACGAGGACGCTGAACTGAGGGAGCACTTTTTGCGCCGCACTAATGAAATCAAACAGGAAATCAAGTTTGTCGAGGAACGACAGCGATTCCTGCTTGACGATATGCGCAGCGACATAAAGTACCTGGTTCGTAGTAAAAGCGCTGCTGAAACTCCACCAAAAGACAACTAACGTACACACCGGAACCCCACCGCCATGAAACTTGACATCACTGCGTTCGGTGGCGAGGTGCCTGCACTTGCCAAACACCTGCTCAGTGCCGACCAGGCGGAACACGCCGTGGACGCCCGGCTGACCAATGGCAGCCTGCGAGCCTATTACCAGTCGGCACCGGAGCAAATGCTGAACATTACCCCGCAGTCGCTCTACCTCTATCGGGATGGCGACCAGAAATACTGGTTTGACTGGGACACGGACGTGGACGTGATCCGGTCGCCCGTAGCCGACGATCCCAATAACCGGGTCTATTACACCGGCACCATCAAGGGGCCACGCTATACCGATAACGCGCTGGCGTTAAGCGGCGGTAGTGATTACCCGGTCAATGACCATCAACTCGGTATGCCGGAGCCGGACCAGTCGCCCGTGGTCACGCTCAGCGGGACGCCCGTGGAAGACGCCGAGGACGTGGACGCTGAAACCCGGTTCTATACCTATACCTGGGTGGATGAAAACGGGCGCGAGGGACCGCCGTCGTTGCCGTCCGGGGAAATTGTCGTGTTGCCCGGTGAAACCGTGACCATCGAGGTGGCTGCCGGTCCCGGTGCCGTAGACTTGAACATTACCCACTATCGCGTCTACACCAGTACGCAGGTGGGGGTGTTCCAGTTGTGCACGCAGATCAACGACAATGGCACGGTACGCACCGATACCCCGGTGGGTGTCACCACGGTCATTGACCAGACGCCGATGGACCGGCGCGGCGGTATTCTGGCCACCATCGGCTGGGTGGCACCGCCCAATAATCTGCAAGGGCTGAAGGTGCTGCCCGGCGGGGTGGCGGTGGGCTTTGCCGGTAAGGAGTTGTTGTTCAGTGAACCGTACCATCTGTATGCCTGGCCGCTGGCTTACCGGCTGACGGTGGATTACGAGATCAGGGCGCTGGCGGTGGCGGGCAACAGTGTCATCATTGCCACGGACGGCTATCCCTATGTGGCGTTTGGCACCGAACCGAGCGCCATGACACTGGAACGGCTTGATGTGGCCCACGCCTGTGTCAGCAAGCGGAGCATGGTGGATATGGGCGATATGGCTTTGTACGCCTCACCGGACGGGCTGGTGCGCATTGCCGGGGGACGGGCTGACCTGATGACCGCTGCCATTATTAACCCGCAGGACTGGCGCGAACGGTTTGCCCCGGACACCATTCACGGCTGCTACCACGATGACAAGTACTATGGGTTTTACGGCAGCAGTACTGACGGCGGCGGGTTTATCTTTGATCCGGTCAAGGGGACGTTTACTGAACTGGGCACCTATGCCGATGCCAGCTACCGGGATTTGCAGGACGATACGCTTTATCTGGCCGTTGGCAATGCGGTGATGGCGTGGGACAAGGGCAGTGACCGGATGCCGTACCGCTGGCTCAGTAAAGAGTTCCAGGGTAAGCCGGTGGCGTTCACGTCGGCGCGGGTGATGGCTGAGGGTTATGACGACGTGGGGTTGCGGGTGTTTCGGGACGACGATCTGGTGCTGGAAATGCAGGTCACGTCCGACCGGGGCTTTCGTTTACCGGCGGGACGTGGCAGTCGCTGGCAGTTTGAGCTGGAAGGCACCGACACGGTGACGGCGCTGATTGTGGCCAGTTCGATGGCGGAGCTTTAGGGCAGCCAATCCTCCTGCATGATCTGATCAAAAGTCCACGGGCAAGACTTGGGAAAGCTGCGACTGGTCAACTGATGTTGTGGCAGAAGGTAGCGATTCATCTCTTTAACCGCCAGTGCTTTCGCTCTTTTGTAGGCGGTCACTGTCAGTTGCTCCTGCTTCTGTTTCAGGGACGGATTATCAGCCAGAATATCTCTGGCATCGTCCCGTGCACGACCAATAGAGTCAAGCCAGTTTCGGCAATCATAAGGTTCTGGCAAACCGGGGTTGATCTTTCGGGTTTGATAATCGTATTTGAGCAAATGCAGTAGAATGGTTTTCAGTTCTGAGGTCAGTGACCGGGGTTCGCTTCTGCCCATATCAGCCACTTCCCCCGCCAGATTGTCCAAGTCCAGTTCATCAAAGCGCCGCTGGCGGATCAGTTCTGCCTGTTGCTGTGTCCACGAATAAAAATCGGTGTCATAAAGGGTATTCACGGCAGCCAGTCCTCTTGCATGATCCGGTCAAAAGTCCACGGGCAGGTGTTGGGGAAATCCTTGGCGGTCACGGTCTGGTGTTTTTGCAGGTAGGGGCGAAGTTCTTCAGCGGCTTCTTTTCGTGCCTTGTCATACAAGCTCTCCAGTGACTCTGGCAACAGGTGTTTCAGGGATGGGCTGTCGGCCAGCCGGTCACGGATATTTCTCCGGCAGCGCAGGATCGTGCCGAACCATTCTGCACAGTTGTAGGGTATGGGCAGGTCAGGGTTCAAATGCGCCGTCTGGTGCTGATATTTCAACAGGTGTGATAGCAGGGTTTTGCAGTGCGAGGTAAGGGAGCTTCGGTTGTTTTTGCCCACGTCGCCCAGTTCCTCTAACAGGTGTTGGATATCAAGCTGGTCAAGCTGGCCACTGAGCAACAACTGTTTCTGTTGCTCTGCCCATTGGTCATAGTCGGTGTCATATAAGTTGTTCATGGCAGCCAGTCCTCATTGAGCAGTTGTTTCCAACGCCAGGGGCAGGTGTCGGGGAAGACTGCTTCAGTAATTTGCTGGTGTGTTTGCAGGTACGGATTCATTTCCCGCACAGCCAAACGCCTTGCCTTTGGGTAGGCTTCAGTAATCTGATCATCAATATGGGGTTTGATGTGTGGATTTTTATTGATCAGGGTGTCAATGGCCAATCGTGTCCGATCAATGGTTTTTACCCAGTCGCGGCATAAGTACGGCACAGGCAACAAGGGGTTGATTATTCGTTGTTGGTAGTCGTACTTGAGCAGGTGCAGGATCAGGGTGGTCAGCCGGTGTTCAAGCGTACCGAGTTCGCTGCCCATGCCTTCGATTTCCCAGAACAGGTTTTCTATATCCAGTTGGTCATACTGGCCGTTGCGGAATTTCTGCTTTTGCTGCTCAATCCATTGAAACCGATCGGTTTCATAAAGGTTGTTGCTGTTGTCCATTGTGTGAATCCTGTTAATAGTGAAACCGGCAGGCAGCGATGACCAGATGGGTATCACTCGCCTGGTACACCAACCGGTGTTCGTCGCTGATCCGTCGTGACCAGAAGCTTTGCCAGTTGCCTTTCAGGGGTTCCGGTTTGCCGATGCCTGAGAACGGGTCACGAAGGCATTCGACAATCAGTCTGTTAATCCGTTTCAGGGTTTTACGGTCTTGTTCCTGCCAGTACAGATAATCATTCCAGGCGTTTTGTGACCAGCAAAGCAATCGGGGCTTATCGGTCATCCAGCAATCCTCGCTCAACGGCCTGACCGGCCCTGATCTGTTCAATGGAGTCGTTCAGGTGTTTGGCGTTGGCCGGGGAGGACAGCAGGTGCAGGGTTTCCATCAGGCTGTTGTAACTTTCCAGTGACATGACCACCGCGTCTTGACCGTCGCGGCGATGGATAATGGTTTCGCTGGCATCGTCAGCAACCTGGTCAAGCACCGATTTCAGGTTGTTCCGGGCTTCGGAGTAAGACACAACTTTCATGGTTCATCCATTGCATTAATTGTTCAATTAGTTGGACAAGTATAAACAGGGTATTCCCTATGGCCAAATTTCCTGCCCTGCCGTCTACGGTAGACCGCTATGTGCGCGAATTCCTGAATCGCCTCGCCGGTCGTACCGGCAATGCCGGAGACAAGGCGGTGCTGCACAGTGAGTTGGCTGAACTGGGGTTGGCCAGAGAGAAAGGCCAGCGCCTGAGTTTGCCTGCCACGGCGGTTAAATCCATTACCGATACGCTGGAACCGGCATTGCCGGAATTGCCGGAGGTAGAGCAACCGGATACGCCGACTCCGGCCAGTGGGCTGGCCACCACGGGTATTTTTGGTGGCGTGGTGCTCGACTGGGATGCCCCGGCGTACACCGGTCATGCTCATACCGAGGTGTGGCGGGCGCAGGTGGATGACCGGGCGCAGGCAACCCTGGTGCATCAGTCGCCGTTGAGCAGCTACACGGACATTACCGGCGGCACGACGGTACATTACTACTGGGTGCGCCAAGTCAACAGTGCCGGACAGGTGGGTGGCTTCAATGCCCTTGACGGAACGCCGGGTCAGGGGACGGCCATCATCTCCCTGGAAGACCTGTTGCTTGAAAGCCCGGAGATACTTGAACAACCGTTCACGGTGCGTAATATCGGCACTGAGGAAGAACCGCAGTATGTCCTGATCTTTAACGGCTACCTGGCGGTCAACGGGCCGATCAATATCAGCCTGCTCGAATCCGGCGAACTGGCCAACGGTACGGCGTTGACCGTCGGGCAAGGTTCTATTGAGTTGAGCACCGGTTCGGACGGCTTTGGCCAGATGATCATTACCGGCACCGGCGGGGTGGCCACCAATGATTACCTGATCCTGAAGGAGGGGCGGATTGAGTCGTTTGTCTACACCGAGGCGGCGGGCCATGTGCGTTATAAGGAAGTGCGGCGCGTGGAAAGTGGCACCGCCAGTAATGGCCAGCAAGTGGTGATTCCGCCGTATTTCAAGAGTCAGCCGTTGGTGAGCATCTATCCACGGGATACGTCGGTGTACAATGCCAGCTACCCGGACCAGAGCCAGCGTCTGGAACTGGCGGTGGGTGACGTGGTGGCGCACCCAACCATTGAGGGTGCCTGGACGTTTACGCCGGTTTGTCGGCTGGTGTTGTCCGATGGCGGGCGGTCTGAGGCGCACGGACTGTTTTACAGTGGCGCCAATGATAGCCAACGCTGGGAGTTACCTGCGCGGGACAATGTGCAGGGGATCACCGTGTTCTGCCGGGCAGGCAGCAGCCGACACACTGGCAGCGGCAATACCTACCAGAACCGGCAAGTGTCCATGACGTTGTATTACCGCACGGTTGGGGGGGACTGGCTTAATGGCGGCAGCACTACGACCAGTATCAACCGTTTTGATACCCATACCCTGCAAGTGAATAAATCACTGGGCAAGAATACTTATGAGTTCGCCGTGCAGTTCACGGCTGATGACCGGACGGGAACGTTTACCAGTGGGGAACTCGAATACGATTACACCCAGGCCAACCGTAGTGGTACGCCGTGGACACTGACCAACAGCCCGACGCAATACGCCAGCACCAAGCGTGAGTACATCTACATCGACGAAACGCTCACAGGCTGGGAAGTGACTCGGATTGATTACAGCGTAACGGCAGACATTACGCTTAACGTGCGCAATCTGTTTACGGACAAGAGCAGTTTTGGCAAGGTCTTTCAAGGTGTTGCCCGCGTCCGGTTGCCCGATGGCCTTGGAGGACTGACGACTTACGAGAAGACCACAACTCAGGGCGATACGGTGGAAATTGGCAATCCCTGGGAAGAATACCAATTTAGTAATGTCAGTTTCCAGTTCACTGATACCAATTACAAAAATGGCGTGATCTACCCTGCCGTGGAAGTTTACGGCAACAAGGCCGGTTACAGCAGTAAAAAAACCAGTGCCAGTTACATTCCGTCGAGCTACGCCAGTGTCCACATCAAGACCGTCAGCGCGACCGTCTACTATCGCAAGGCCAAGCCGGTCAGCGCCACGCCCGCCAATACCTTCTATTGGGACAGCAGTTATTTTAATCTGGGAGCAACTGACATCAGCCTGACCGATGCCGTAGTCCACTGGACGGCCAGCGGAGAATAAGCAGGAGCACACAAGTATGGGTATCAACCAGTTGGGCGGCATCACCCGCCAGAACAGGCCGTTTGGCACCGCAGGGGTAGGAATTGAACCGAACAGTGCCTACGAGCGCAGTCTGCGACAGATGGGAGACTTCAATACGTTCTCCCTGAGAAATGACCATTACAGCCGCATGAAAAACCGGGGCAAGTTCGACATGCCGGACATTGCCCCGCGCTACGCCTATAACGATGAGGATAACCAGTCGCAGCTGAATATCGAGGCGGCTACCGACGCCGCCGACCGGCTCAAGGAGTATGGCGACAAGCTGTTTGATGTGTTTGATAACTACGGCAGCAATTACCAGTATCTGGGCGACAATGCCACGGTGTCGGACGCGCAACTGGCCAGTCGTCTGGGGCAGGCCAGCAGTGAGTATCAGGCCAATGCGGACTTGCAACAGGCGGA
>Ga0126343_10001641_pt1 | contig 10777 bp, 5 predicted proteins | sample Cyp2metagenome_FD_92531 | JGI IMG/M metagenome (GOLD analysis project Ga0126343, IMG submission 92531) | Coral microbial communities from Lord Howe Island, Old Settlement Bay, Australia - Cyphastrea 2 metagenome | ecosystem: Host-associated > Invertebrates > Cnidaria > Coral ... | reverse complement strand
TTGAAAGGCTGAGAGAGACAACAACGGAATATGTCAGTGAATTTTCTACGCTACCCTTTTTGCCTTTTGCTAAATACTAACTGCAGAGTCGAACTTTTGACATCAAAGATGGCCAAGGTGTGCACAGTTTGTTTTTTAAGGTGCGACAGTCGGGGCGTGATTTCTCTAATTAAATAATAAATTTAGTAGGTGATTGTGTCTCCCAAGACAATTTCTGATGTTGTTTTATCGCAAACTTGTCGGCCCCGTCTCACCAATTCTACAGATACCCGTCGGTGGAAAAGAGCGCATGGAGACGTTTCCACCGCTAGGCTCACAAGACTTCACCATCAAAGGAATCGGCTGGGGCACTAGTGCTGCTGATGTAGTACTGTCCAGTGTCGGCTGGGTGTCTGTTACAGCAGGGGTTGGTTCATTAGTGACGGTGAAGGCACACACTCCTAATGCTGTCGGACTTTACATGCGACAACCAGCCTTGCTGCTAACTAGTGTGCAAAGGAGAGGTGAGTTGTCTTACGCGTGTATTCTGATCGTTGGAAAAAGGAAAGAAAGAAAGGGTAAAAACGCCATGAAGGCGGAACTGAACTGTATCGTAATCAAAGGACGAGCTTACAAATTCGTCTGGTGTGCTTGTCTCTTCACAAAGACGCGCTCACCAGATAACTTTTGGTATCCTGGCGAGAGTTCGTGTAATTTCTTGACTGGCTAGTGGGAATCGGAAATGATTGGGTTGTCTCGGAGGAATTCGCTCTGACGAGAGCAAATGAACTTGAGAAGTTTAACTTCGTATAATTCTTGCGTTTTATTTTTAGGTAAACGTGGGGTGAAATATCAGGGGCATATCAGTTCATCGCGTTTTGAATGCACTCGGAAAAAGAACCCACAGTTTGTAAGGCAGGCGCGGGGCCAGATTGCAGGCGAGGCCCAGTGGGTCAAGGAAATCGAGAGAAAAAGAAAGGAACAACGATTCCTACTCAAGGCTGAAAAGAGGAGAAAAGTTAAGGACAGGAACTTACTGCAACGAAGCGTCGTCAGCGATCCTCCATACATACCAGGGGCTAACTGGCTTCCGCTTCCTCGGAGAAAGCTAGATGAGGTGGAGGAGGAGGAAAAAGAGAAACAGAAGTTAATTGAATGAGTGGGTTATATGTGAAGATTTATAGAGATAAAAGATGTCGGAGAAATAACGGAAAAAACTGAGCCACCAAATAGACTTCTCCTAGTCGGGAACAATCCGGATCTATAGCAGTTTAATTTAAAGTGAATTTCTTAAACCCCTCGATAAGTTGATCCAAACGTCCTTGCATTTGGATTTGTTCTCTGTACTTTTTACCCGCGTTCTGTCGGAACTTCCGTTTTCCCGAACTAAATTACTCAGTTTCAGGGTGGAGATATCGGGATTCCTCGTCAAATTCCCTATTAATTCCGCCAAGTTTTAGGCGATCCGTTTCGTCCTCCGCCGGACCGCCAGGCAAGACAAGGCAAGTTAGACTTAGTGTACGGCATCTTTTACAACGGAAGACGGGATAGTCAGTCCGTTATGTTACTTTGTAAATTTAATGGTGTAGATAAAATCACGATTGACAATGTTGATGTGATATGGAGTGGTTGAGACAGTTCAAACGGCGTAACGTTAGGCCAACCACCGACAATAACTTTGACAAACTGCTTGAGTGTTGTTCATTATTTGGGGAGCGTTGCGTGACATCCCAAAAAACGGCTGCGAAGGAGACTACCCTTGGCTCTACTTCACTACCGTTTTCTAGCAGTTCTAAGTATTTAGTCTCGAGCTGAAACGAGCTTCACTGTTGTATTCTAGGCGCATCTGATACAAATTACCGGTATTTTTTTTTTCCAAAACAGACTTAAAAACAAGGAAAAACAATACATATATTTTCAAATCTTGGGCTGCGAAGCGGCGACAGTAATAACAGAAGCTTTTTCGCTTCAATAGAAGAAAGGATAATTGAAAACCTTTGGGTTAGAGTAACGGAATATTAGAGTTCCACATGGGTCGATAAGACTGGAGAAAGGTGAACAGACTCCGTTGACTATTTGTAACCAGTACTCCGCGTTCACGATATTCAAGCACGTGGTACGAACATGTCACGTGCTTTACACGGCCGTCTGCTTTTGACGGGTTTTCTTGACTGCTACCAGAAAACAAACAATGCTGTTAATAATTCAGCTACATGGTGTGAGAGCACATGACTTCAAAACAGGTATCGTATATTGGCAGCTTTTGGACAAAAAAGCGACTTGTGTGAGGCGCCGGAATGACGCAAGGCGTGCGTTATCAACGATGATTTAATGATCTCATGTGGATGGACTAATTTGTCCCAAACTAGAATACCCTCAACAAATCAAGATCACTGATTTCCCCCGAAAATGCCCGAAATAAAAGGTAAGGAACTATAGTTGAGCGAGGAACTCCGAGAGATTGTTTATCCGTAAACTAAAATCCAATTAGAGAGATGTAAATCTCGTGGAATCATTTTGGTAACCGGTTCCATTTTAAGGAATTCGGCGAAATTTCGTAGTTTTGTATCATTTCTGCAGTTCTAGAGAGCAACCGAAGGAAGGAAGGAAGATCAGTCAATGGTTTTTAGTGATATCAGTGAACGAGTTCATGGAGATTTATTTTTAGAAAGTTTTCTAATTGAAAAAGTACCCGCAAAACCACGATTTATCTCCGGTATATCATTCTCTATTTTCATTGCACTGTGTCGCTTTTTTCGAAGTATGCAGATGCTTCTATAGAAAATCAGAAAAGCTTTACAAAAACCAGTGTTAAACAAAGCCAAACCATCCCGAATTTAATTCAAGTTTCGACTGTTGGCCAAGCTTATTTGAATAATAATTGTGTTTGACATGCAACAAAGAAAACACAAGGACATTTTAAGCGCATCTGTTTTACTTAGTTGGACAGCGCTTCTGAGCTTTTAAAAGAAATTTTAACAAGCGCAAGCCCACCAGCAAAAAGAGCTTAAGTTAATAAACCTCGTGCAATCCAGACAAAAGCTCCCTTGTCGTGCTGCGATTTAATAACAAGTGCACATTAAATTACAATATTTCTAAGTTCTGACCACGAGGTTTTCAAGGGACAAACAATAAACTAAAGAATTATCTTGCGAGTTGGAAATCAAAGTAGCTGTATATTGGTAACCACAATAGCGTATATTTTGCTCCTTTGCAATCCAATTGCACGCAGTGCTGTAGAAAGTAAAAAGCAGTAGATTACTACTGCTTTACGTTAGCTAAGTGGAGTTCCGGCTTGGCGAAAGAAAATCCATTAGCTTTGCTTCTCTTTGCTGGTGCCCAAACTACACTGTAAATAGCAGAATTATCGACTATCGTAAAGCATCATATTACAAAACCACGACTAGACTACTTTATAGGGAATATACGCTCACACGCCATAAGGACCGTCCAAAGCAATTAAATTTGTCGATGAACAACTGAAAAGTCTTAAAAGCCCTTTCATCTTGACTATCTTAGTCGAATTTTCAACTGCAGAGACGTTGCCTAGCAACATAAATGATTTTCATGGCAGCACATTGCAAACCAATTAACCTTTGCGAAAAAATTCTTTCACGATGTTTTAATATCATGAAACAGAACATTTCAGCTTGTCGGGGACTGTGAACGTATAAGCAAGTACTCGAAGCGACATTAAAAGAGTGTTCTTTTTGACAGAAGTTCCTGAAAAGAATAGGAAACTCGATATATAAGAGTTTTTAGTTTTAGCTCCAAATTTGCACGGCTACTAATATGATGTGTAAACTTTGCTAATGGAATTGGCAGATGGTACGAGCCATTAGGTAATGGGTTCGGGTTTTAGTCAAGCGCATTTTAAAAGGCGCTGAAACGGTATCACCTCGTGCAATACAATTAAAAAACTTGAAATTGACTCCGGGTGAAACTCGCATAAAAAAGAACGGGATGCTCTAAGTGGTATCAAGATCGTGTCTTTTGGGCGTGGCTTGAAATTATTTTCACCCCCTTCGTTACAGATACCAATTCTAAAGCAGCACATTGCTAGGAAAACTGACACTCGTATGATTTTTAGTAGCAATAAAGATAATTGCTTCTGACAACGCCTACTCGTAATGATTATGAAACATTGCATAAATCTTTATACTGTTAAATATGCTCAATACCCTAAACAGTACCACAAAGCGTGGGCCATTTGAGGTTGAACACCCTACGTAGTACCAAAACTATTTTTTTTTTTCAACTCAAAATGTATGACGAGTACCCCGTCCTATTTATATAGGAGTACCCCCGCTCCCACCTGCGGAGTTTAGACTTTTCTGTACTCGCATGTCTGCCGACAGGCCACACAACCCTATTTAGACTGTGTTCAGAAATACCAGAAAATGCGGCCAAGCTAAGGACCGTGAACAATGGAGGCCAGAAAACAAATCCACGTGATAAGACATCACAAGTCAGTTCACCAGTTTGCTTTTTAGCCGCACAAGCATATTACGCTACTGTGTCATCTGTCCTTTATGTTCGGTGAGGTGTTAGGGAGAGTGAAGTACCAAGTTGAAGTGACTAAAAAATTGTAAGTCAACATTTTACAGTATTTTAGACTGAAATGGGTACAAGCTGAAATTGATCAAAACGATAACTGACCAAAGGCCGATATTGCCGATAGCATTTGCTTTCCTGTCATTTAAATAGCGTTGCAATTGGTTGTTTTACGGTGGCTTTGCAACCTCAATGATAACTAGTTTATTCCGCAATAGCAAGCTAAGACATACTACTATCGCTAAAAGAACATTCTCTTAGTCAACATGTTGTTAGTTATATTGTCTTGAGGCCTTTCAGTACAGTACGGAATGCAAAGGTTTGCCTCTGTCATTTAAACATGCTATGTCTATGTCTGCCGCCTCCTCTACAGCTGATCCATTTTGTCTTTTGTACTATAAAAGGGCCAAGCCGAAGTGTTCGTGCTATTGTGTTATGTTACTGATTGTTGAGTGCAGCCAATACAACGAAAGAAACATGATGTATAAGTTTCGAGGCTAAATATTCCTGTATTTTGGAACCCATGTTCAATATATTAATAGCTCAGTCTTTCCAAACTAATCGGCATTTGGCAGACCAAGTTCTATTATTTTAAAAAGTTATTTCTAGACTTTTGACTCGTCAAAACAGATATTGAATGTCAGTACAGGCCCCACGCAATATATATTTTATATCGTTGACACTTGCCCTATGTTTAAAGAAGAAAAAAGCAAATTGTGAAAAACATCTAGATACGAGCGGAGAAACCGCAAGCCACGACAGTTCAGGACTGCTTTAACATTACTGAAACGTTCTTTAAGATCTAGTTTCACAAGGACATTTCATGCTGTGTACATGTGGAGGCTTGCTCTTGACCTTCGCTGTTACCACCGTGAAAAGTTTACACTTGACTAGCTTGTGGGTCGAAAGTATTTTTTAAAAAATTCTCTCGCGAGACCATGCCGAGGTTCTTTGTCGATTCCCACCGAAAAACGATCTTTCCCTTAGAAAATAGAAAAAGTGGAAACTCAAGAGCTGGATAAAGAATCCCGTACGGGTCTGCGCAATGGCTGGGGGGTCTAGTCACTTATCAAAGCCATCGAAAATGAACGGTTTTATAAAGTTTCGTGTTCGTGGTCAGTTACTTCGAATTCTATCACTGCAAACAGACTTCAGTTTAATAGAGAGGACTGATCTCGTATAGTCAGGATTAGAAATGAGTGATTTCAATCTCACGTTCATTTCTTTCCTTGGTTAAAATGATTGTAGCAAAAATCAAATCTGTAGTAATTATAATCTTGCTAAGGATGAGTGTTTTCCTTCTTTTAGGTCTAAGTAGTTTGCTTTATTTTCAAAAGCCTGAAATAATTCTCTGCATTTTGAATAGCCGATTTCCGAGTTGCCTCGAGATTCTACAGCTGTTTCGGCAAAGGTTGTCCCACAAAAGCGTAAAAGCGTACGCGACAAGGCCGATTGGTACTATAAGTAGAGAGAGGTTTGGCGTTGATTGATTGAGGTTCACCGTTTTTACTAACAAGGAAAGACAAGGCATAAATACATTTGTTTGTTCTGTTTCCCACTATGTCGCTGAAACAAGCAAAGCCTCAATTAAGGCTCATGAACCCATTACCCACAATACCTTTCGGTATTGTCGCGTACGGTTTTGTTGGACAACCTTTCTCGAAACAGCTGTATATCACCGAGGTCTGGTGCACAACCATTCATATGAAAACTTTAATTTGCATGTGAATGAAATCTCAGTTTCGAATGAAAGGATGGGCACAAGTCTCACTTTCAGAACGAGCTTTTCCTCTTGATTTGTATCGTTTCAATATGCCCCATGCACGATCCGGTCACATGGTACAAAATCACACATGCTGGGACGCAAGTTGACCAGTGGGACTTCCAAAACCGAGGGACTCGTACCAGTCCACCTTGACCTGCCTTTGTTTTGGAAATCCCACCGTCCAACTTGCATGCCAGCATGTGTGATTTTGTTTCATGTGATAGGATCGTGCAAAGGGCCTTTTAAAACTGCGTCTGAATCTAAGCTTGATATGTCGTGAACAGTTAGGTAAAATGGTACACACATTTCTTGACACTTCCTCCTCTTGTATATGCAGTTTATATGAGGCTGCTATGCTATCCAGTTGGAAAAGAGACTAACTTGTTATGTTGTGATTTTTCAGGATGATGAAGTAAGGCTTGCTGGAATAACCAAGGAAGGAAGCCGCGTTTGAGCATCTAAAAAAGACTTGAACTATGGACGTCAACATGGAATCAAAAGGAAAATGGTGTCGGCCAAATGAAGAAATAGTTGCTTTCTATGTTGCTCAAGAAGCAGCAGTTGAGAAGAGGAGCGAGGTCAGTTGATACTGCGACTTCTAAATGAAATCTGGAACATGTTTTGTTCAGGGAGATTTCTCATTTTATACTTCCGTGACCAGAGGATGAATTGGTGCTCACAAATGATCAAAAGAAAATTCGAGTCGTTTATGGGTTTTTAGGCCGATCTTTCTGGACAATCGATCAATAAAGAATTGGGTTTGTTCCCGGTGTATATTAACTTCTCCTGGAACGCTCTGGAAACCTAAATTCACTTAGAAATATGACAAGCACCAAAAGCTTTAACGAACTGAGTGACTTACAAAATTTTACGGCCCAACTACAAGAAAAAGCACCACCCACGTCCCATATATATAAGAAAACAGAAAAAAATGAGGAGTCAAATGTCATTCCTTTTTTCTTATTTAACAATGTTAAATTATTTTGAAATCAGCACCCCTTCAGTACATAATTATACAAACAAGGCTAATTATAGAGCCATGTGCAAGTGAGATTCCGGGATGCTTATTAACCGAGCAGAGTGTCAGACGGTCGAGTCTGTCAGATGTAACGAGCTTGGTCAACAAGTGAGTGAATATTGGTTTTAGCATCTGGTCTTTCTTTGATATTTTACGAAAAAGCTGGTTGTGTGCACTGGGTTCTGAGAGAGCTTATAAGTATGATTGTTTTCTCAGTTACAATGCTGCATGTCGAGGTTACTGTTTTTTTTGTTTTGTAGGAAAACAATGTTGTTCCTCTCATCAAATTTCTTTCATTTCTCTGCGTTCTTCTTGGCTTCGCCCTGTTTGCTTTGCGCATGGAATATCAACCTTCTTTCACAAAGAACTGGCTCAGTAGGCCATTAGACCAACCGATAGATATGGAACCATTTGACTGGGGAACTAAATTAACGACGTCAATAGACGCCAAACGAGAAGGGAATTCTGGTGAGTATGAAAAGAGAATCGGTAGCATGTGCAAAATGCACCATGCTGAAAGACAATACGCATTACCTAGGAGCGGAAGTTAACCGAATTTTATCGATACCCCCCTCTACAAACAAGCAAATCAACGAATTAGTCAAGAAACAAACAACTTTCTCACTCATCCTCATCGTACCAGCTTGGACATTTGGCCATCACGACATTGATTCTCCACCTCTCTCGGTAATCTGGGAATCTTCTCAGCCTCCGCCCTGACCATATAAACAAACCAACAAACGAACAAACAACAGACAAATCAGTCAGAAAACTGGTTAATTGGTTAACGAACAAATCGAAACAAACGAGCGAACGAATACCCAAACGAACTAACTGAGCAAACAACAAAGAGACAAGCAAAGAGAAGCCGAAAACATAATGCAGCAAAAATATCAAAGCATAAGAGCGCATCTTATTGTCAGTTCATTCAATCTTTGATGATAAGATATAAAGCATACTTGAAGATATGATTGATCCGCGCAGTTATATACACGCTGTGCATATTCCAATTCGACCAGGATACATGATATTAACTGCATGTATGAAAACCAGTTAAGGCTGATTTGGCTTCCCCTCTAAATATTGTAAATAACCTCTATGATTAATCTTGGCTTCAAGTCTTTCTCTGGAGTTCAAATATATGATCTTTCATATATTCACTCGTATAAAGTGGATTGTTGACATACTCAGAGATTTTCTTGAGTCACTGAGTCACGCCGCCACTAACTCAAACTTCTTTCACTTAATTAGAAACTACAGATGATCTCCCTTTAGCCGTGTGGGGTTTGTGGGGACCATGGAGTGCGTGCAGCAAAAGAAAATATTGTCAAGAAGGACAACAGCATCGCCGCAGAGTGTGTCTGTCCCTGGAAGATTCCGCTCACTGTGTGGGTGTCTCCATGGAAGCGCGCGACTGTCCGGCAGCCGCCTGTGTCCATGCATGTAAGTTACAATGTACTTTTTACGGTTTAATAAATTACACCGCTAGCTACCGCTGGTCAGTGGCTCAGATCCAGCCCACACTACGCTGGAGAAATTTGAAAACGCAGCAGTCACCGGCCATTTTGGATTTGTACTTCTCTAACTCATTAATAATTTATCAAGTTTAACCAAAGGAAATCATGACCGTGACGGTGTTTGGATATCTGATCTTACTTAGCAGAGATTTCTACGATTTTGTTTCTCCGTTTTCTCCTTAGTTTTAGTTTAAATTGAGAAGATATAACAAACACTCGAGATAACGTTTGACCACATTTCCAAACACCTCGAAGTTCGTCAAAAATACTCCGCTGCGCGTCGTGTTTTCAACTCTCTCCTCGATGTTTGGAAATGTGCTCAAACACGGTCCTTCGTACTTGAAATATTACTTGTAGAAGACTCGGCCAGGAGAATCACATACCTATCGTAATGTCATCCTCTTCGAAATGCTGCTCCGTTTTAAAAAAGTTTTCCATCTATCTAAAGCGCAAAGCCGGCGTTTTCAAATTCCTCCGGTTTAAAGCGCGTTTTGAAAAGCTCCGTTTTCGTGACGGATTAGTGTGGACGGCGGCTTAACAGTTGAAATGGAAACTGGTCATGACGCCCCAAAGATATAACACCCCCGACATGACGTCTCCTAACTACAAGACATAACGACAGTGATATTTTTATATTATCATGACATTTTGAGATTTAGAATAAAAACCATGTTCATCACAAATGTACGCTGCCTCGTTCTTTAAGCGTGTGGTGAATATTCCTCGTTCTTAATGCCTTGTAGTTGGGGGCGTCATGTCGGGGGCGTTATATCTTGGGGGCGTAATGATAATAATGTTGCTTTTCCAAATTTCTCCAGCAAAGTGTTATCTTCGCGTGCTCCGAGTTAAGCCGATGCCCTTCTGCAGCGTTTGTTCACCAATTTTCTTTTTTAAAGGATGAATCGCATACAGGCTTTTTTCGAGCGATGTTAATAGCCGCAGGATTTTACGTTCCTATCCCTAACATCGGACCTTCGTAAACACTTATCAAGTGGTCGTTCTCCAGTAAAACAGGAGAAAACAATAAAGAGCAAAGTGCTCTTTTCGTGGCATAAAATTTTGCATTAAGCGGAACACTATTCTTTTTCTTTTCATTGATATCACAATGTTGATCGCTCTGCTTAGGACTGAATTATGCTTCGGCTTCCCACACGGGAAACTGATATAAGAGAGAAGTAGGGGTTTGTAGAGCTAGAGCGATAAAAAGGCAAATCAATTTTCACACCACTTTCCTTGCACGTTGAATTGGATATGCTTCTTTTATTACTCTCGCAGATAGCTCTCCTCCTGTTCTGGTAGATCAATCACCTGCGCCCGCGACATCGTTCCTCGCTCAGGAATGTAACGCCACAGTTAAATATGCGGCCAGTGGTAAATACAGAGACCTTGTTCCAAGCTCTGTTTATCATTTATATCCTTCCGCTAAAAAGATGTTAAAAAGTGGATTTTTTGCTGTGGAGGTCATTCCTAAAGTTCTAGAGAAGGAATCTGCCATAACTAAGGTACTGAAGGAGTACTTTTCCGTCATAAACACAAACATTGCCCAGCTAGCAAGCCAACCAGGCAGGCAGTCAGTCAGTCAGTCATTCAGTCATTCTGTGTGTCGGTCCCTCAGCTAGTCAATCAGCTAGTCAGTCAGTCAGTCAGTCAGTCAGTCAGCCAGCCAGCCAGCCAGCCAGTCAGTCAGTCAGTCAGTCAGTCATTTATTCAGTCATTCTGTCAGTCGGTCCGTCAGCTAGTCAGTCAGTCAGTCAGTCAGTTAGTTAGTCAGTCAGTCAGTCAGTCAGTCAGTCAATGTATTAGTCGTAGAACTACCCTCAACAGGACAATCACACTATATAAACTACTAATTCTCCAAAGTTTAAGCCAGTTACTGTGAAACCAAGCCAGTCAGATGATTACAAAGTTTGCTCTTGTTTACCTTATCCTCAGGTGTGCTTTGAA
>Ga0126343_10001640_pt1 | contig 10779 bp, 7 predicted proteins | sample Cyp2metagenome_FD_92531 | JGI IMG/M metagenome (GOLD analysis project Ga0126343, IMG submission 92531) | Coral microbial communities from Lord Howe Island, Old Settlement Bay, Australia - Cyphastrea 2 metagenome | ecosystem: Host-associated > Invertebrates > Cnidaria > Coral ... | reverse complement strand
ATGGATGCGATTGTTTTGCTCCGTTTGATTTGTGAATGGAAGTCATATGGTAAGTAATAAAACGCTATTAGTTTTACAACCACGTCTAGTGTCTTGGTCTCTTAATTGATACAATTTGACTGCCCTATGTAACTTAGTAAAAACTGTTCAATTCGCACGAGTGCTTTGGCCTTCTTCCAACTATTAAGCTTATCTCGGGCACAGCTTTATCTAGCTAATTAAAACGTTGTCTACTAGGTTCAGGAACCTCCTGAATAGCAGGTGTCGATATAGCACTTGGTATGACGGGTGGAGCAGGAGGGGAAGGTTCTGGCTGCACTGAAGTGGCTTCGTCAGATGAGGAGTCAGTATCACTATTGGCCGCTGGTGATTGGAAGCCTGTTACTTCAGATGGGACCCTGTAGCAATCCGTTGTTTTCACGCGGTAAGATGTGCTTCGAAGTTGAGAGCCAAGAAACTTTTTGATGTTGCAGAAGGAGCCGGATACTTCTACGACCAAATACCGATCACGAGCTCTTGTCTTGTTGCGATCAGAGAAGAGGTAGACTAAATCACCGACGGTGATGTTGTTACCTGGGCGGCGACTCGAGATGGGGGCCTTAGCCTTCTCGCTGTGGGTGTGGTTGGTAACCCGTTGTTCATGCTGCTTAACAATGATGCTTTGGTCGTGGAGAGGTATTTGATGGTTTGAAAATTGATCCCGCTGTGTCCACATCTCTCTAGAGGAAAGGCCACGTGAGCGGATGCGTGCGTTGAGGTTGGCTGTGGCGACTGCTAGTGTCAAAAGGGACACGGGACCTCCTAGGGGGTCATGTCGGAGAAGCTCGTTTTCAAACTCTTGAACCGCTCTCTCAGCAACAGGATTCTTGTTGCGATTCTTGGGATGTCCGAGGTCTAGGGTGATTCTGTGATGCTTTAGTTGTTGATCTTCTGTTAGCGCCTTGAATCCTGGGGCAGGATCGGTGCGTACAACTGCTGGTGGCCCGTCTAGTGGACGCATTTGGATACATAGGCGGATAATAGCGTCACGTAGGGTGTGGTGTCGCTCATCCTCTAGCAGAGTAGTGGCAGTGAAAGAAGTCACACATTCACGCAGCACCAGTATGAGCTGTCTTGATCGTTTGATACCGTCGGCAGTGAATGAAACACCAACAGCTTCTGGGGGGAGGGAGGTCGTCTGCTCTTCACACGCTTTCGGAGTTTGACGCAATGCGGCACACTGGTGGCAACCTTGAGTCACGCGATCAATGGCCTTGTCGATATCGAGGGCATACAGATAGCGTTTTGTGACAGCCTTGAGTTGATTACTGGATGGGTGACTGAGCTGGATGTGTAACGCAGTTAAAAGTCCCTCTAGTACCTGCCGGGGAACAACGATGCATTCACGGGTGGGAGCGAGAGGATCGTTACGCTTAACAACGAGTAAGTCGTCCTTGGCGATGGTAGCGACATTAAGGTACCTTTTAACGTCCCTCACGTTGGTGAGTTTTTTGCGAAGGACGCGTTCCCTGTTGTAGATGCGCGTGTGTGCGTCGTAGGTGGGGACATTCCAACTGTGTGGCCAACCAGGCAGTACGACTGGTGAACGGGAGGTGTCCATTACCACTGAGTATGTCTTGGATTGACGTGCGTCTGATAACAGTATCACGGGAGAGTCTGGTGAAGGTGCAGACTTGGCAGGCTTCATCCTCGCACGGAGCAGCGTTTCGACTGGCAAAATCTGAAGGTAGTATCGCAGAGCCAGACACGTGTCTAACAGAAGCTTGGTAACGGCTTACAGTAGACAGAAACGTAGATACGCGGGGGCTTGCTGAGAACTCTCCCCTGCAAAGCTTTTCATATGCCTGTACGCAAGGTTTGCTGTCGGTCAATATGCAGGCCTTGTGAAGTGACTGTATCAGGTATGGGCTGAAGTGCTTGGTGGCAACGGCAATCGCTAGGGCCTCCACCTCACATGGTAACCATGTTACTTGTGAGCCTCGCAGCTTGGCACTAAAAAAACCTGCCAGGCGTAACTTGTCATTACGGGTGACGTACAGTGTAGCACCAATTCCAGGGTTGCGAAGAGCTCCGTCTGTTACAATCCAGAGTTGATCACTCGGGATGGGGAGTGAGATGGTGCGTGCAGTGGAAAGGGCTGCCTGGGCCTTGCAGAATGATGCGCGGAGGTCGTCTGACCACTGAATCGACTCCTTAGATTCACGGCCTGCAACAGTGTCGTCAAGTTTTGCAAGAAGTGAAGAGCATCCTGGGATAACGCGGGAGAGCACCTTGAATGCTCCAATGAATGACCTCATTCGGGTAACGGTGTCGGGTTCGGGGCACGAGGCAAGAGCGGCGATGCGATGAGGGCTGGCACTGAGAGTGCCAGAGATCCAAACCCAGCCTAGTATCGTTGTGGACTGAGGGTTGATGATCGTTTTGGATGCGGAAAGGCGAAGATCACACTTGTGCAGGGCCTGTAAAACTTTCTTCCAGTTCGATAGGAGTTCGCTTGGGGAGTTTCCGCCACAATACAGGTCATCCGCGATTTTAGCAACGATCCCTTCCTTCAATAAGTCACCAAGCACACGGCTCATGAGCTCTTCTAGGGCTGTCTCGGAGCCTGGCATGCCCATGGCAGACCGCGCATATACTCGTACGCCTCGGAATGGTGTGGCAACTCCGCAGTATTTCATAGAGCCACGTGAGAGAGGAATTTGGTAGAATGCGCTAGTCAAGTCTGTGGCGATGATGTGTTTCCACTGCGCAATAAGGCGTAACGTGGAGTCAACATCTGGCATAAGCGATGGTTGGGGCTTGCTGTAGCGACCAACATCGGCAAAAGAGGTGACTAAGCGATAGCCGCCGCTAGGTTTCCTGACGAGGAAGGATGGGTTTAAGTACTCTACTGGGATGTTGATGTCTTCGGGGCGTTTAAAGACACCCAGAGCTTCGAGCTCATCAAACTTCTGTTGGAGTTCCAATAGTTGGTGGCGGGCATATTGGGGAAGTCTGCCCTTTTTTGGGGGCGGTTCTACAGGACCCATGTTAACCTTGGCCTCGAAGGGGCCTTCTGCGCCGTTGTAGCCTTTGATGTTAGGGTCGAAGATGTGGTCGTATTCATTTAAGAGTGACGTAAACTTTGCTCTGATACCTCGAGGGAGTAAGTTGTTTGGGTCGAGGCTCACATTTGCAGAGTGATTTGTGCTGGTCTGATGTACTGGTGGCCTGAGTGGCGGCGAGACTGGCAGCTGTGTGTCTTCCTCTGGTGTGAAGACGGCATGAACCTGACAGAAGTGTTCGTTCCGTTTGAGAAAGTAAGGCTCGGGAGTTAAGTTGGGGATACGTATTTTTCCCGCGACGCTGGAGACCATGGTCGGCTGTGGCCACAGTTGGGAAGCTGTTAACTTTCTCACGCTGGGGGCGTCCGTCCGCGGTTCCAAAGCATACACGGAGTCAGGGGGTGCGTCACCTGGTAATTCGACTTCAAGAAACTCCCCGGGCCAGACGGTTGTAGAAGTGGGTGGAGAGCGCAGCACAATGGCACGGCATGCTGTGGGGCTGATCGACACCGATTGCTGGGACCCATAGTTGTGGATAGTTCCATCACCAAGGATTACTTGGCGCTTGGCAGGACGTACTGCGATATCATTAGACTCCATGAAGGGGGTTCCTGCTAGGACGTCTACGTCAAGATTTTCGACGACTAGGCCTTCGAAGATAAACGTATGGCCTCCACGGGTAAAAGGGAAGCGTGTCTCACCAACAACGTGTAGGGGTGATGAGCCATCTGCTTGGTGGACGGATTGGGAACTGGGTGCTACCTGGCAGCCAAGACGTTGGATGACGGTGTGACGAATCATGTTTCCTGTGGCACCACTGTTAATGGTTACGCGCACTGGGTGGTGTGCGTAGAACATGTCCAAATATGGTGACTGGCGAGTCTGTATGCGGAAGACATGGCTGTTTAAGCTAGATCCAGTGTCGTCAGTGTCGCTGACTGATTCATTTACACAAGGTGTGGGCTCGGGTTCAGAGGGATTATCAAAAATGTCGGCGATTTGCCTGGCTTTGATGATGTATTTGCGATCTTGTTCTGGGAGGAAACTACATTCACTCAGGAAGTGGGCATTATCAGGACGGCCAGCTTGTTTGCACAGTGGGCAGGACCTGGTTGGGCGGTTGGGTCTGGAGTTCATCTTGTATGAAGTTCTGCTGCCAGTAGGTTTACGATAGTTACTAACGGCGGTGCGCATAATCTTGGCATCGTCAGCTGCACGCATTTCGTCAAGCAAGGAGGTGAGGGCCTGGGATATTTCTGGTTTTATCGAGGCCAGGGTCCGTGACCTTAATTCTGTACCGTACTTTGTTTTACAAGCTTAGGTAGCTCAGGATGTATGAGCTTTAGCCAGGTCAGGACGATGAAATTCTCCAAGGTGGGTGTAAGTTCCTCATCCTCGGTGGATGCCTCACCATGGTGGGACAGGCTATTGGCACGGAGTAAGGTGTCCTCAACAAAGGCCATAAGTCTTTGGTAGAGGTCCTCTGGGCGCTCGTCAGCTTCTAAATGCAAGTCAGCAAAATCCAGAAAGTGAGCACCTGTAATTTGGAAGCCAAAGTGTGCACGTATTGTGTTCCATACAGACTGGATTGAGGTTGAATTCTTCACTAAGGTATTCCGAGACATCACTGGACAATAATTGGCTATTTGTCCGAGCATAAGTTCCAGGAAATTTACTTTCTGCCGGGCTGTTCGGCGTATGGAAAGAGGTACTGATTCTCCATCATCGGTTAGGCCGCGGAGGGGCTGGGTCTTTGTCTTCTTTCCCCATGTTGTGCCATCGGCGAGAAATGGAGCAAAGTTGCTGTCGAGTGACAAAGTATAAACCAGATTTTGTCTCCAATTCTCGAAGCTGTTTATGGACTCGTTCTTCGAGAGACTCCACTGCTTCGGAGCCCGTGGAGAAGAAGCCATGACTGTTGTTGTGTATTGGGTTTATAAGAGAATCGAGCTTGAACGACGAAAAATGTTCGGCGTATCGACGTAACTGCGTTAGGAATGAGCAGCTGTCCCGTGTGTTTGGCGACGATTTCTTGACGTAGGTTCGAGGACGCTGCCACCACGCCAGTAAGGAGAGAAGAGATAAGTCGATGACACGATTCGTAACACAACAGAAGCTTTAATCAACCGGGAAGACGATATCGAACGAGCGAGCTTACAAGTTCAGGAGAGGACTATTAACACGGGGCCTGAGGCCGCACATGCCTATATCTAGTGTACCGCTGACGTAGCCACGCATGCATATAATTAGTGTACTGCTGACCACTACTGGCGTTCGGAAACCGTTAGAAATTTTCACTTAACCAAGTCGTTCAAATGCTCTCAAAAGTCGCTTACTCTCCGTTCGATAGGCGTTAATTTTAAGGCGTTTAACAGAAAAGCGTTAGTGTACGTTTTCCTGTGTAAGGTCACATATTCTAACTACGTGAGAACTCGAATCGAGCTCCTCCATAACCAAGGACTCCATCCAGCTGGAATATTGAAGACCCTGAAAGGCGAAGGGTTACAGTACAGCCCAAAAATAATGCATGCGCAAGAACTTCTTTTTGCGTCCACAAGAAATTCTTCTTGTGGCTGATTGCGGGTTGCTTGAGCTTGAATCCTGGAAACTGCAAGATCTTCTTTGCGGTAGGATGTTCGAACTTTGTGGTTCTTTGCGGTGACACTTTGAAAGGACCGAGACAGGGTATGTGAAGTGAAAACTCAAAGTGAAGCGAGAGACACAGACGAGTCTCAGCTAAAAATTTAATTGCCTAGAAAAACTTTTTATTGGCCGATATACAGTATTGTGGAAAAGTAATGCAAGCAAATTTCGACAAATTTCTTGGCTTTTCATGGCTTTTCAAAGAAGTTTCCCTTCAAAGGAAATTTCCACAACTTTTCTGCGAACTTTCAAGACACCTATTGTTTTATTTGTCCCAAACTTCGAATGATAATTCACGGTGGACGCTAACGAGTCACAAAATTGCGAGGGAAAGTTCGCTCTTTTCGATCATTAGCTGTGAAATTTCGGAAGAGAATTCGTTCTGGTTGTTAAGCGTTCTGATACAAACTAAGCAGAATGCGGCTACGCTTCGTGATTTGTTGTTGTGTAAAGAGTCGTAAAGAAGATCTGAAAAATTTATGTTCATCAAATCGATTAACTATTACATCATTCTCACCTGTTGAATGTTTGATTGTTAATGCATCCTAGCAGCTAAAAACGTCCGAGTTTCAGTACAAACTTGCTGCTTCAACCTCGTAAGCACTCGGGTAAGCAAAACTTTCACAGAGTGCCATTTTTGTTAGGGTAACACCTTCATGTAACAAATCATGACATTTCTCACTGGGATTCCAGTCCCCGCGCGACTGAGTGTGACCTCCATTGTTTGAATGCCTAGTATCTAGTAAACCACCTTCTCGATCATTTGCTGGTGGTAATCATGCCAAAATATTCTAACTACATGAGAACTCGAATCGAGCTCCTCCATAACCAAGGCCTCCATCCAGCTGGAATATTGAAGAAGGGTTACAGTACAGCCCAAAAATAATGCACGCGCAAGAACTTCTTTTCGCGCCTGCAAGAAGTTCTTCTTGTGGCTGATTGTGGGTTGCTTGAGCTTGAGTCCTGGAAACCACAAGATCTTCTTAGTGGTAGGATGTTCGAACCACAAGAACTTCCTTGCGGTTCTTTGCAGTGACACTTTGGAAGGACTGAGACAGGGTACGCGAAGTGAAAACTCAAAGTGAAGCGTGAGACACAGTCGAGTCTCAGCTAAAAATTTAATTGTCTAGATACATGAGATTTGTCCTTGCTTGCCTTGTTTTGTATGTATGACTGAACATTCAACACCGGTTTTACAGCTGCGGGCATTTTATTTTATACCTTGCCGAACCATGTTCGTGAAAATATTGAAATCTTTTGAGTTTTTGTTTTATGGGAAACGCGAACGCCAGAAATTTGCATATTGTTGAAACGTCTTGCGATCAATGAAAGCTATCATATTTCGAGTTGTTGATCACTTCGCAAATTCACCGACAAACTACCATTTCTTTGACACTGGCTTGATCTTAAGCTACCAAAAATGGTAAGAAAATTGAAAGTCGCTTGAAGTCCCTATTTTAGCACGTGATCTTTATGTTTTTACAAGGAAAGATCTCTGTTTCGGCATGTGTCGGGAAGTCATTTACGAAATGTTTATTGTCTGAATTTAGTGTTCAGTCCTCGTCGAAAAAATGATATCTGTTATGTTTGACCCAGATCATTCATTCAAACGGTAAAATGCTCTTTGCTTGACGAAAAAATAGTTTATCAAAGTTTCTACGGTGCGCTGCTCACATTTAGGTATTTTTACTTCAAGGAAAAGTTGTTTTTTACACGCGTCAGCAAGTCGCTTGCAAGGTGTTTATTTCTAAAGCGTTTAAAAGACCTTGTTGAAAAAATTATATCTCCAGTTAAACTTCACACAAATCGTTCATCCAAACAGTGAAATGCATTTTCTGTAACCAACTAATTGTTTATCAAAGTTTCTATGGTGTGCTGCTCCCGTTTAGTTATTTTTACTCCAAGGAAAAGTTCTGTTTCACATGCGTCGGCAAGCCACGTCACTTTCAAGATGTTTATTTCTAAAGCGTTCTGCAGACTTTGTCGAAAAAATTATATCTCCGGTTGTCTTTGACACAAATCGTTCATTCAAACGATAAAATGCCCTCTCTTAAGCCAAATAATTATTTATCAACGTTTCTATGGTGCACTGTTCATGTTTAGTTATTTTTTACTTTAAGGAAAAGTTCCGTGTTTCGGCACTCGTCGTCGAGATGTTTGTTCTGAAGACCAGTTCTATAAATCGTTCATTCAAATGGTAAAATACTCTTTCCCTGATGAAAGATATTGTTTCTCAAAGTTTCTTGAATATAAGCATTATCAGTAAGCGTCTCCTACCCAGTTGATAAACTACACGCTCATGCAGCTCTCTCTTGGAAAAGATGTGCAACATACATGTCTGCGATCCCAAACACAGAAAACAATCTGGCAAAACAGAGAGATTCAGATCCATGTTTACGCCCCGGGTTTACGTGAACGTCAAACGGCAAATAATTGAACTTTTGCTTTCTGCCTTTAAGCCATTTTTGCAATGAAGTCAAATGCTTTTTTTCCTTTTTCCTTAGAGAAAAAAGAGCGTCATACACATTCAACCAAATGCGTGGGGCTGGGACTGAAAAAGAACAAAGGCATCTTACACAAGCGTTTGACAACTACGAAATCATGGTTCTTGAAATGTTTAGTGGTTTAAACACCCGTGTTTATTAACATATCGGAGAACTGAAGTTAATTTGTGAAAACGAAAGAACCATTTCAGATACTTTCTCAAACAAAAACACGTGTACCGATTTGAATTGCCTGGTTTAGAGAAAGACAGGGATAATTTTCTACACAGCTGCACATCTCAAGACAGTTCAAAATGGATTTGTTTAGCCCCTCACAAATACATGAAACTAAATTCAATGTCTTCACTTGTGGTAAGATTCATTTGTAATTCTCATTGTTTGTGTTCATGACTGAACTCCAGCAAAGCAGTTTGTTGAAAACCTTTTGTATATTTCGTGTACGTTATATGACTGGTAGATCGAAGAGATCATGTGGAGAATTGTTGTGTCTGTCACCTTCATTCTGACTTTTTGTTGTTTTGCCTTATAAGATTTTTCCCTCTCAAGCTCTACAGCCCTCTCCTTGACAGCTTTCTACAAGGCTTGAACAACTGCTGGCAGCACAGGAAGGTAAAGACATTCATAAAGGTCAATCACTTAGTGATATTTTGCACCTCGAACTTGATAGCACCAGGCCATATTCCCCTGGCACAGCCCAGCATCAATGGAGCACATGTAGTGCAATCTATGAAAGCAAAGAGAAGTAACTGTTGCTGTAGTATCAATGCCATTAGACACCAAACAAAAATTATACTTTTTGCTATCCACCTTTGGTTTAATACCAATTTCTGTCTTTTTGGGAAATGAAAGTTTCTATTGGTCTTCCTACAAGTGCTAACTTATCATTTTTGCCTCAAGCACAAATTTGAAAGGCATAATGTTATGGCCAGCATAGCACCACTTGCACTCTTTCCACTCAGGTCTGTCCTGGAAAGTGCACATTTCATGTCATGTTCAAGAGCAGTAACATCACAAAATATCATACATTGTTTGAAAAAACAAAACCCTCACGGAGAAGTGAACATAAAAAAAATACCGCAATATTATTATGATGATATTGAGGTTATAAGTAATTACAGGATCCCCTATTTTGAGGGTATATACCAGTACTGGGATGTCCTGTGTACGTGTAGAGTATGTTACCTGTTCAGACGCTGATCCTTTGCCCTGAATTCTGGAAGAACGGTAAAGTGGGCCTCACACAGGTTGGGGTGTCCTCTGCCAATAGTGAAGCGCGTGAGTGACGTCATGACTCAGACAAGACTCAGACAAACAAACTGAAATGGTTGATGATTTTGAAGGTTTCTTTCAGAGCAAAAGCCGGTGTTCCTAAAACACTTGTGAAATAAAAACTTCGCCTACATTCCCTGTATTTCCCTCAGAACACGCTTATGTTCATTGAGTCTCACGGGGAGTTCAGTGATTTGCATTCTATTTTTAGACTTTGCGCACTTTGCTATTAAGCTCAGGATGGATTATTGAAGATGCCTCGTTTGCACGCTTTTCACACTCGATCCTGAATGACAACCAGTGAAATTCACAGGTTAAAGGGCACTTGGTCTCGTATCGAGTATCATCATACTGCAGCTCCTTATCCTCTTCACGTGAGCCACATGAGCAGATGACCTGGTCATGAAATTCACAAGTGCCAGTTTCCCACCAATGAATGTCTCTGCAGTGATAATGGGACAAATTTCTCAGACGCTTGGCATATTCCTCAGGCTCTTTGCACTGCTGCAAGAGACAGAAATGATTGATCCAGGCTTCTTTTATGAAGGCATCTGATAAACAGCCACAGCCCGACTTGTGATGACTGCATTTACACTTCACTGTCTCAACTAATGGAAATGTCTCCCTGTCCTTCTGTTGTATGTCTAAAGAGAACTCTTCTTGCTTGCCTCTTTCAGGCTGTTTGTGAATGCTCTCCATACATGTCTTCCACACTCAAACACTCTCGTGGCCAAATGATGTAGGGTGACAGATTTTGCGGAGCTTGAATCACCATCTTGCCAGACTGTATTCATCACACAACCTTCTTCTTTAGCTTGTGTATAGCACTTGTCTGCTAAGACACCCTCCATTGATTTGGCTGTTTTTTCATATAAATCTTCTTCGATGACATATCCACTGCTCTGCATACATTTGTGGCCATACCAGACGAGACCTCCAGTAAGATAGTTCTTTATGATAAAAGAACCATTCTTACTGAAGTGACCCCTGGTATGCCACACACCATCTGAGGTAACCACAGCTCTTTGCAAGCTTCCAAGCTTTTCAGGGCCCATTGCCTTCATCTTGTTCTTTTCTTCTCGACACCTTCCATTCAAGATATTAGTTAACGATGGATAGACCATTTTGATCACTGTAATACTGATTCTTAGACAGCTTACTCCAAGGAATTGTCTTAGTGTTTTGTCAAACATGGAAAAACCATGTCCAGAAATGAAGAATGCCACAGCAAGGGCAAGGCCAACAACTGTTCTCCTGGAGCCCTAAACCAGAGCAGAGCCTTGAAAATTTACAGTCCATAGACTGCAGCTATTGCAAGT
>Ga0126343_10001639_pt1 | contig 10781 bp, 8 predicted proteins | sample Cyp2metagenome_FD_92531 | JGI IMG/M metagenome (GOLD analysis project Ga0126343, IMG submission 92531) | Coral microbial communities from Lord Howe Island, Old Settlement Bay, Australia - Cyphastrea 2 metagenome | ecosystem: Host-associated > Invertebrates > Cnidaria > Coral ... | reverse complement strand
TATAGATAACTGATGAAGGTCTGAAGACCGAAACGTTTTTAATACATTTTAAATTTTTAATGTTTAGCTCCAGAAGTTGTCCGTCCATTGGCCTTTTTTAACTATATATATATATATATATATTATATTATATTATATTATAGCTTAACGTTTACTCTTTGTATAGGACTGGTTGGAGTCCAATTCGGAGTCCAATTCAGTGTGTAATGATGCGAGTCATTCTGTGCAGTCAAATAGTCTGTGGTCCTTTGAAGATTAAAATGCGATTTTGATCTTCACATAGCTTGCGTAGCAAGTGTTCCCGTACGAAGCGAACGAAATTCAGGCCACGCGAAGGAGTTTTTCGCATTCGGGCCGCGCGAAAAATGGGACGAGAGCAAAAAGGGGGAAGGAAGGGGGTGGAGGAGGGGAAAGAAGGGATCACTTGCCCGCTAACCCCTTGATTTTGAAAAACGCCCACTAGTTTTCTTGGTTGAGTCCATCCATTGAGTGACAACTTTGTCACCAAGCTAAAATCACCAAAATCACAACAGTGCTACATCCACATACTTGTTTAGAGGGCAATACGTCAAATGTTTCTCGTGAAACCAGCTTTTCCTGTGTTTTAACCGTTCATTGCATTGGCGGATCCAGGGGAGGGGCCCGAGGGGCCCGCCCCCCCCCCCTTATTTTGGGTAAAAAAAGAAGAAATAACTGAAGGGAAAATTAAAAGGCCAGTAGGACTAGAAAATCAAGACCGGGCCCCCCCTTAGCTCAAGGTCTGGATCCGCCACTGTATTAGGTTGACGCTCACTTCATGCTATTGCTGCTACTGCAAAAAATTTAACCGTTGAATTGAAGAACCAACCAGAAATCGCAATCCTTTGTTTGAACATTGCCAGCGCTTGTAAATTCGCTTTCGCAGGGAAAACAACAACCAGTCGTCGGCTTCTTAAATTCGGTCTTTCGTTTTTCCGGACACGAAAAACGACTCAGAGTAAAGCTAAGCGAGGTTGCCATATACAAGTGTAAGATTATCAAAGTCCGCTGCTTCCTGTTTAATCTTCGCGAACGATCGATGATTACAACAGCAGCTGAAAGATCTTAAAAGCTTTCCCTGAATCCAGCGGGTAACAGCGCCACAAAATATTTATCCTCTATCAGATGGCGTCTTCTGAGTAAATCCGAATACGTGCTAACCACGTCAAGTGTAATAGATCTTCGCTAAGGCTAGCACAAGTTCACAAACCTTCCTCATGACATTGTGCAAGTCACGCACGACTAATTGCTGGAATCATTCAAGCAAAATTGATACACTTGTCAATCAAGGTGACCACGCCGCACCAATCAGGAGCCCCGTTCGTGGGCGAACGGGTTTTTTCAAAATCAGGGGGTTTGCGGGCAAACGTTCCCTCCTTTCCCCTCCCCCACCCCCTTCCTTCCAACTTTTTGCTCTCGCCCCATTTTTCGCGCGGCCCGAATGCGAACAACTCTTTCGCGTGGCCCGAATTTCGTTCGCTTCGTACAGGAACGCTTGCTACGCAGGCTAATCTTACAATGGGGGGCTTCTTCTCTTTCGGGGAGAGAACTTGGCTGATCTTCTCAGACTGAAAGACAGTCTTGATTTGCACTCCAATTTTTGCGCTCAGATTTTGCATTTCTCTTTTTACTGAGTTAGCTGATTTCTGATCTTTAAAGGGTAGTGGTACCACGATATTAGAGGTGCCATCACTTTCTTTATCAGGTGCACTGACATTGTCGATATTGTGCAGAAATTCGCTAATCGAAGAATTAATCAAATTTACAGGATACGCCAAGTTTAGAAAGGTAGTTCAAAGCTTTTCACATTCCTCGGAAAACGAGGTAGGAGTCGATGACAGGCGATAAACGCGGTTGATCGTGGTCTATAAATTTCAATGTGATCTGTGCGACACAGATTATGTCGGGTACACAACCCGACACTTGCACCAACGCATTGGACAGCATAAACATTCTGCAATTGGAAGACACTTGGAAGACCACGGCCTATCGAAGTCCGATTTGAAGGACGATTAACAATTCTCTGTTTTGAGAAAATGTAAATCGAAGTTTGACTGCTCAATATTTGAGATGTTGTTTATTAAGGAGCTAAAACCCAGAAGGACTCCATTTGTGCTAAATTGTTTACGTGACGCTGCGTGCAAATACTTTCTCGCATTCTATAGTGCTTTAGTCTACTCTCTAAGGATTTGTTTCTTGTATATTAATTTTATACTCAAATAACTTTTTTTTTCATTCATTTTGACTTGAAAAAATGACGTTGGATAAACGTCGAAACGTCGTCTTTTTTTAAAGTTTTTGACAGTTTTTAGAGCTTTTAACCAAAATGGTTTTAACTTTTGTCTTTACCGCAATGTTTTATAGTTAAGTTATTAACGTATTACCGATATGTAAACTCAGTACCTATCACTGGATGTACACTAAATCCGTCAGCCCAACTCTGATATAGACCATCCGTGATACTTATATATACCATTCATTCCTCTTAACTTATATATTTCCGGTAGCTGGTACACAGGAACTAAGGAGTCACAACTCCATTAATTTGGGTTTCCACTCCTTGTGTACTTACCCTTAAAGTTTCTATCCTTATAAAACTGACCTTATTCTGCAAGTACATAAGACAGTCTGTAAAGTTTTTAAAGTACCTATCAGTTGTTTGATTTGTGGATTAATTAATTATATTTCCACATCGAAGTATTTGCTTTCGTTTAAATGCAGATGCTTGGAAACTTGGCGTTGGATTTGGAGTGTCTATTCCTATCTTCTTGGTTTTGGCTTTGAGTGTAGCCTTCGCTTTATACAAAAAGAAAAGCTGGTAAGGCCAAGTTCGAACACAAAATTTTCACTTGTCATACAGTGAAACCTCTACTAAGCGGACACCCTCGCGACCTTCCCAAGTGTCCGCTTAGTAGAGTGTGTCCGCTTATTGAAGGTTTATAAAAATTGCGCAATGTTTGTTAACAATTAACATTCAACGGTTCCCCTGTTCTGTCATAAAGTTCCAGGCTGTTAACGAAGCTATACAGAGTTCAAGGACATCAGCTTTCATTACCAACTTTAATTTGTTTTTTTACAATGATGCCCTTTCCATGCAGGAACGATAATACGGGTACATTTAATCGACTATTTCAAACACGTAATCCAATGCCACATTATCAATTCAGTCCGGTGTCCGCTTAATAGAGGTTTTTAACAATAGAAATGAACCAAAAACAATTTATTTTAGTGTCCGCGTCCGCTTAATAAAGCTGTCCGCTGAGCAGAGGTTCGTTATAAAGAAAAATATAGCACGTTAATTTCTGAAAGGGTGCACACTTAATAGAGGTTTCACTGTATCTGATACTGTATAGAGTTTACTGTTTTACCGATTACCGCTCCGTTTACTGCTCACGAATTGTTCTTGCTTTTTCTTTAAGTTGGCGAGGTTCTATTGGTGCGGCTGTTTTTGTTTTCTTATAGAACAACTTTCAGGAGTTCTCCTTATAAATGTATTCTGGCAATGGAGGACTCTAGGGTATATTCAAACTTAAGGTACCCGTATATTAATTATTTTCAACTTTTATATTCAGTCGCAGTCATCCCGATTCTCGTCACACAATGGAAGAACGCAGACAAGGGGAACGAAAGACATGGAGTGTTTAATATGAAATAAATATGTAACAGTTAAGTTATTGACCGTCGTTAAACGACGTTAAATCTTGTATAAATCCGGCGAGTCTTCTTACAATGCAGGAGGAAAGAAAAAATAGAAGGAAACACATATGCAGCGTTTATTATGACAGTAAATCCGAAATAGTTAAATTATTGACTGTGGTCAAATTACGTTGAACCTTCAGGTTGAATCTTTCGTTTGCTTCCTTCCGGTGGAGTTGGGACAAACTGGACAGCAATGTGTTTGCATGTTATATTATATGACTAAATCCCAAAGAAATTATCAAGCTCCAAAATATTGTCATCCTCGGAGACCCAGGAGCTACTAGTCGGGACGATGCGATGTTTTCGGGCGAGCGACATTTTTGGCGCGAAAGTTTATTTCAAGGGCTGAAGAGCCCCTGGGCACTTTTTCTTACCAAACGAGTTCCGGAAGTGTCGAAATCCGACCCGCTGATTGGCCAGAAAAATATTTTTCTGGGCAATCAACAAGGAGATCTAGCCGGATGATTCTGTCTCCCTTTTACACGAAGTGGTTTTCTTCATCGATCGAACGGGAAGATTCCCGTGAGGAGTTTCAGAAGAAAAAGATTTGACGAAGCCGAGGAAATCGCAAACTGTAACATGGGAGCTAGCAATACTCTTCCGTAAATTTTCTTGGCGGATTTATCGAAGGTACATCGTAAAATCACGTGTGTCGTGTTTTTCTTAAAAATAGAAATAACTTTGTATAGCAAATCTACGCGGTTTCTGTACTGTTATTTTTGGTTGCGCTGTACTTGACTTCAGTTCGTCTTTCGTACGATGGATCCACAGCGTGAAGTCGATAGTTGCAGATTGTGTGGGTTTATTTTTTTTGATAAGCGAAGGAAACGAAATACTGATAGGTAGCAAGAAGGTGCGTGTGCTGTAATTAGCCGATCGTTCCCATGTTCGGTCGACATGGTTGCGTGGCCCGTGCAACGGTGATTTGCATATCGTGGAAAATTTCAGAAGTAGCCCCTGGGTCTCCGAGGATGAAATATTGTAGATCCGATGTCATTTGCTATATGTGCTGTGCCACTATCACGCTGTTATTTAACACCCCGATCATAATTACCTTAACATAAAAGAGACAATTAAAAAGCAGTTGCTTACTAAGCTGCCTTTTACTTTCTCTCCGATGATCATTTTCTCATTGAGCTTTGGTTCTGATGGCAGTATGAGCAGCTCTACGCTCTCGTGTTTTTTGTCATTAGAAAAGATAACTGTCAAACTGGATGTTTCTTTTGAAGAGAAGTCTGCCATTTTGCGGCAAAATGTTCCAACATTGAAAACATTGTTGGAAGCCACTTCCAGGGTTTGTTTCAAAGTCGGTTGAGGAAGTCGCGAAGTTTGTTGTTGGTTTTATTATATTAAAAAAAACTATTATGATTAAATAACCTAATTAAGAATTTATTTAAAGCCTAAAGATCACAATGTACAACAGATCAAGACCTAAAAGTTAAAGGTAAAATAATCACATTGCTCATGACATGCGATCTGACAATAAATCTTAAAAAGGAATAGAAATTTAATTTTCAACAGTATTTATAGATTGAGAAGTGCGTAGCTTAAGGGGGAGGTGATTCCAACATCGTGAAGTTGATTCAGAAAACGTTTGGCCTCCCTTTTTTTCTCTAATGGATCTCCTTAGTAAAATGGTTAAATTAGCACCTAGTGTATTTTACTTCAAGTTCATAGGCACTTTAAAGAATTATAATAAAGTACACTTTCTGCTCTTGGTAAGTAAGCCGATTCGCTTTGAAATTTTCTTACATCTTCTTACTTAAAGAATGAAAAAGAAGAAGATTTACCTACGAGTGGATAATTCTTCAACCTAAATGTTGGAAGACACTCGTATATCGCTACCATTTTAAAACCGAAGTAAAACAGCGTAAAACATACCTACTCCCTCGAAGAGGATTTCTTTTTTTTTGGATTTGAAGTTGAATATCATCCCCAAGCAAAAGAAACTATGATTCCACGATATAAATGAAAGGGCAAGCAAAATCAAGATTTCAGACAGCTCACCTTTTTTATCATGTCAAGACACCGCATTTGATTTCCATCCGATTATGCTCGGGGATCGATCTGGAACGTTCTCAACAGACACTGACCTTCGCCAATGATATTGTCTTCACTTAGCTACTTCCCAGTGCACTTCAGTTCTTTCTTTGCGCCGACTTAAAGCACTGACATATGAAGTCATGCTTAACAAACGATATCGAGGTCTTAAAGGTCCGGTAATACGGGGAATATTTCCTTGCAACTTGTCGCGCAACACTGTGAGTGCAATTTGCAAAGCTTTGTTGCCCGTATTACCACCCCTGCAAGCAACATCAGGATTTGCTGTCAAAATTGGAACCGAGTTTTATTTCGTGCAACATGTTGCTGCAATTTGCAACACTGAAATTTGTTGCTTGCGAGGGTGGTAATACGGGCAACAAAGCTTTGCAAGTTGCAAAGCAACAATGCTGCGTGACAAGTTGCAAGAAAATGTTGCCTGTATTAGCGGACCTTAAAAGTATACCGGTTAGTACAAATAAATTTGAGAATTATATTTCAAGAAACTCTTAAACGCGTCTCTTAAATACATTTAGTGATCTAGAACTAAAAATGTATTTTTGAAGGTTGTTCCAAATTTGACTTCCTTTGTATTTGGTGGAATACATTTCAAAGTTCGTTTGCGTCGATTCTTTATGGGTATTAGATGACGATCTTTTGTTGTAACTGTGGAATTCCTTATTGAGTTTGTCAAAATCATTTAAGTGCTACTATGACCAGAAAAACATTTTTTTTTTGCTTTGGATTTCAAAACTATGTTAACTAAACACTCACTGACCCAAGTTTTAAGTTCTGATTTTAAAAACACACCTGTATATTTTAACTGGAATTTTCTTATTTATTGGTCCGCCATTGCTAACTTTAAAATCTTAAGAGAGCTGGGTTGAGGAGGAAATTACGTCAGCGACTCACTAGTTTAAGAATGCAATGCGTGTGTACGCGGCTGAACTAATATGCAGCACGGGAGTTTTGAGTAAATGACGTCATTTCCTCTAAATCCAACCTACTGAGGTCTAATCAGTCAGTTGAACGTGAGTAATGGCGGGCGTGAAATTCAAAATTTACACTCAAGTAAATAGCCTTTGCATAAAACTCGAAGCTCAAAACTTTGCAAGTTAGGTGTTAAGCGAACACGTTTTCAAAATCTGAAGGGAAACAGGAAATGATTTTTGATCATTGTGACACTTAAAATGTTTCAGGAAACATTCTATCATAGCAGTTCATCGTTGACTTTTTCTCCTGGTGGGATCGATAACTGTTTAAATAGGTGACTTTCAAGATGTTTATAAACTGAAACTGTGCTAATTGTAATCATTTTTTTATTGTTTCTAATTTGGAAGGATATGTATTTCCCCATATAATACTTCATATTGAAGGTAGCCAGGTGTTCTAATGAGCAATACAGAGTTCTTAATATTTTCGATGATACAAAGTGGCTTGCTTTACATAACACGCCAGCAGTTTTTGATATTTTCTCTTTAACATAACTGATATGTTGTTTCCATGTCAAAGTTGAGTCGATATTAGTTGAGATAACTTTCTTAATGTCTTGGCCAGTTAACTTTTTCTTTATTTCTCAATCTAGTTTAGTCTTTCTAGTTTTAAACATAGGCACGCAAAGCGCGCATGAGTTATTTTTTGTGATAGGAGAACTGTTTACAGTAATGATTTGTTCAAGTTTTTTAGGTTGCGATGTACAGCAAGAAAGAAACTGGGAAGTTATGAATTTACATACGATGTTACATCGGTAATGGCAGGATAGCTAAATAGTAAGCCATAAATTGTTTGACTGAACAACATACAGTAATCTGACATGTCTCCAGATTAATGTAGATACCATCTTATTTTCTAACAGGCAATTTGATTCGTTCTTTGGTACAACCCACACAGTGATTCATATGACATGGGCGCATGCATAACTCCCTCACTCATCGGTCACATAGCCCTTCCAACTCCCAAGAAGAATTTTTGCTCAAAATGCTCGAGTTAAGAGAGTCTGATTTAATTAAATTGCACTTTTATTTAGTCCCAGACAGTATTCTAAGAACATTTGAGCAGTTTTCATACCTTTTTACCTTTAAAAATATCGGACTGAAAACAATGTCATAAAATGCTCATCAAATATTAATAAACTGCTACCGCAGAGACGTAAAAACCGTCCAGAAATTAAAGCTTCTGTTTTGTTTAGTATCCTGGAAACAATAGCCGATAACTTGTGAGCTGTGATTGAATTTATTCTCGTATAAAAAACAAAAGTATTAAGTTCCCATTTGAAACTTAAGATAGCAAACATCTCGTGGGAACAAGTGGTGACAATTCGTCAGCGCTAGTAGAATTGCCGGTTTTCACATGACGTCACAAAAATTCAAATTACAAAACTATTGATCCTCCCGATATACAGTCGAATCTCTCCTTACGGACACCTCTCTAATACGGACAGTTCACTTGGTCCCGAGAAAATGCCCATACATCCTTTGTAAAAATAACCTCTGCAATACCGACCCTCTATAATACAACAGACACGAAATCTCGGCCCCAGAGAGAAAATTCATACAAACCTAACCTCTTTATTACGGACACTCCAATGATGACAGTTCTTATTCAACACGATTTCCTGGTTGCCGCTACATATCAATTGTCTCATTGTTCATACGATAAGCAAAGAACTTTTATTAAATACTCTGCTGTGTGTTAGTGTCCGCTACCCTTGTTACTGTTCTAGTATGTTACTGTTCGGAAACTGCACTATAGTTTGCCATGTTTTTGGAGTTGTACCTCAAAGACTTGTTTGGGCCAGTTTTGACTTAGAGAACACTTAATACCATCAATGGCGACGTAATATTCATGACCTCTATACAACGGACACCTCTCTAATACGGACACTTTGCTCTGTCCCTTTGGTGGCCGTATTAGAGAGGTTCGACTGTGTTACTTCAATGATGTATAAGAGCAGCTGAAAACTAATATCCATACAAATTTTTGTTCCGAATGGGTTCTTGGTTTTGTGATAGACTACGCTTTAATTTCTTAGCTTTTGTGTGACGTGGTATTTACATGACGGCCGAGCTGGTTAAGAAGTGACTTATTCCGAGACTTATTTCGGGGAATTTGGCTATCTGGACAGTTCTTGCACTGGAAAAAGTATTACAGTATTGTTTTTTACTTCTTCGAGAGGTAAATTTACGCTTTTGTAGCAAAACTCAGTGAGAGATGTTACCTGTTGGTTTCCGGCCGCCATGTTGGTGCCCATCCTACAAAGCTCTGTAAATTTGGGTAACACACTTCTGTGAATAGCGCGCGAATGAAAAACAGCAGAGACCTGATTCTTGGCGAGGTTGTTTATATTGCAATTATCTATCATTACCCAGATTCCTGAATTAATTTATTGAACGATTACGATTTTTAGTTTTGATCACATGGCTGATGAAAACCGAGAATTTACTCCCTTGTGGAAAAAAAAAGTGTCACATTACCCTTTGTAAATTAAAAAGAAAAATATCTCCCGATATTTGCATGCAACAAGAACAAAACAATTGTTCTCTAAAACATTTCCTGAGAGTTAGAAGCAACGATGCGTGACCTCTAATTGAATTTACTCCTTGTGAAAAACAAAAGTATCAAGTTACCTTATTAACTAAAAATGAAATGTCTCGTTTCATTTGCATACAACTAGCTCACGTAGTGTTTCAAACCTCAAGGCTCATCTCGTCCATAACTAAGCCTAACCGACAGAAAATGTCGAAGTAAACCCAATATGATTCACAACTATTTTCATCTTTCAAGGGGACTGATCGATTGTTTGAATCTAAGCTGCAGCTCGAGGCCTGTATTAACGACATTTGCCAGTAGATGGCTTTCAATTGACTGGATTACTGGCCCGATTTATACTAGAGACGGATCATCCGTCTAGACAGATCATCCGTCAAGACGGATCATCCGTCTAGTATAAATACGGAACGAGCTATATGATAAAAACTATCGGTGATTTCACAGACGGATGATCCGTTCAGACGAATTATCCCCGGTACTTCGTCGATAAACACGAATTATCCAGGTAGTTCGTCTGGACGAATTATCTGACGAACTATCGTTCTTTGCCCAAGTTCGTCCCAGACGGATGATCCGTCTCTAGTATAAATCGGGCCATTGATTATCCATTCCAGAAATTGTTTCTGTCCGTCGTTATCATGTCTCCTTGTTGGGGATGTCGATGTTGTTCTAGTGAAGGCCGCTTCCAATCTTGGTGTTGTCTCCGATGATACTATGTCTTAAATCACATATTACTGATGTTTGCAAGTCTTCCTTTCATCATGTGAGCAATATTTCGAGAATTAGAAAGTATTTGACCCGCGAAGCCGCTGAAATGGTTGTTCATGCTTTTGTCCCCTCTAATCTCGACTACTGTAACTCTCTACTTTATGGACTTTCTAAGTTCCTTATTGCTAAGTTACAATCTGTTCAAAACTCTGCGGCACGTCTACTTTGTATGTTTAGGAAGTTCGATCATATTACTCCAACTTTAATTGATCTGCATTGGCTTCCTATCAGGCATCGTATTGTTTTTAAGATTCTTCTTTTAGTTTATGAGTCTCTTAATGCTAAGGCCCCGTCGTATTTATCTGATCTTTTAACTTATCGTAGGAGGTCGTATTCTTTGCAATCGGTTAGTAATGGTGACCTTGTAGAGCCATCTTCAAAAATGCGAACTTATGGAGATCGATCGTTTGCAGTATGTGCCCCTAGAGTATGGAACTCTTTGCATCTTTCAATACGTAGGAGTTCATCTGTTGACATTTTTAAAAACGTTTAAAAAACTTATCTCTTTAAAATGTTTATTAGTTAATATTTGTAAATGTAGTTTGTTTCAAATTCATTTCTGTTCGCTGTAAAGCGCCACGGACAATTTATAGATCGTTTTCACTGTCACGCAATAAAAAAATAAATCGAAAACCATCCAGTGGAAAAAGCTAAGAAATTTTGATGTTATAGAAGACAACGAAATAAGTCACTTCTCCAAGTTTTAG
>Ga0126343_10001638_pt1 | contig 10782 bp, 9 predicted proteins | sample Cyp2metagenome_FD_92531 | JGI IMG/M metagenome (GOLD analysis project Ga0126343, IMG submission 92531) | Coral microbial communities from Lord Howe Island, Old Settlement Bay, Australia - Cyphastrea 2 metagenome | ecosystem: Host-associated > Invertebrates > Cnidaria > Coral ... | reverse complement strand
TGTCCTCTTCATTACAGAATAAATGAACAGACGCCGCCCTGCTAAAGAAATAAAAAAAGGTAAAAAAAAAAAAAAGGGAAGGAAAAAAAAAAAAAGGGGGGGGGGGGGGGGGGGGACGTTAAAGAACCCACGCACTTGTCGAAAAGAGTAAGGGACGTAGTTCCCGGTGTGGTGGTCTTTCTCTCATCTGATGGAGATATGATGCTCGGAGATATTAGCTGCATAAGCTACTTTGAAATCCGAGGGTAAATAAAGTAATGTATGTATGTATGCATGTAACTAGTACAAAGCTGGTGTACGGACCGAAAGGGGTAGGGGGGCACCCTTCAAAATTTTGGGAAACCCAGTTTTTTCGGGCAACAAGCCGGAGAAATTTGGGTTAATTTCTTTTAGAGGTTTTTTGGGCAATTGGCTCACCGACCCCCTCTTGGCAAAAAGTTGCCCTTACGCCTATGACAACAAACATATATCCCAACCTGCTAAGAGCCTTGATTCTATTTCAGTGATAACGCCCAATTTCTTTTGAGTGACTCGTGTAATTTTGATTTCATAGGCCCCATGTTTAAGACAACTTCTTTCGAATGTCCAATCAAATAGGCTGTATTCGTATTCCCGGTATTGGACTGGAACTAGTTGCAGTGGAGGCTCATGTGGGTTAGAGAGAGAACCCTGGGAACGAGGTTGGGTTAGCATCTCAAAAAAAGAGATTGATGTCATTTTCATTTGAAAAGACTCCCTAGATTAGCCTTAGGGCTGATTCACACTTTGACATAAGCATGAGAACAAGCCTAAACATAAACATAAGAAAAATACGTGTGCACCGGGGTTACAAAAGCATAAGCGTATATAAGCATGACAAAATGGAAAAACTTCCATTCCCTGTGCTTATGCTTATTCTTGTGCTTATGCTTATGTAACCCCGGTTCACCCGTATTTTTCGTATTTTACTTATGCTTATGTCTATGCTTGTGCTTATCTTTATGTCAAATTGTGAACCAGCCTTTAGTTTAGTTGCAAGCTAGTTCCAGTCTAATACCGAGAGTACGAATCAGGTCTATTCTTGGCCACTGATCTGTCATGCACAGATCCTCTGGAGTCTGTATAAGATCAGTATGATAAACTTAGCCGTTAACTATTTCAATTGATTTTTTTTCCAGCATGGTCTCTAAGATGCTTTTCTTGCGAAGGACTCATCGACACAAAATGCGAGAGCGGTACAACAGAAATCGAGTGTCCCAACCACGGACAGCAAGTGTATGACTCTTGTTACACCATAAAAAGAATTATGGACTACCCATTAATTGGCAGGCGAATGGAGGTGTTAAAAAACTGCTCCGTTTTAGCCCAATGCTCATTTCTAGAAACCTTGATTTGCAGCAACTTCCACGGATTAATCAACAGTTGCTCAGGCCAATGTTGTACTGGGGATCTGTGTAATAACAAGACATTTCAATACAGTGCAACTTCTGTAACTCCCATGAGCTTCGGGATCGTGCAAACACGATCGCACATCACGCGGACCATCGTGACAAGCAACGCGACACGTATGCCATACGACACATCCGAGATTACTATGACGTCATCAGTTTCATCGATACGGAATTCTATGTCATCCGAGAAAGCGCTGACATCTTGGACTTCAGCAGCCACATTCTGGACTTTACAAAAAAGTCAAGGAGCCATATTGAGCAGTGCACCCATCGAGACAACGGTCGAAGCTGCTGCAGTCAGCGGTCACTCAAAAAGAATCTGTGCTAAGCTGCCAGTTTTAGTGTTGATAACTATTTTGGTCTCTGGAATCAACTCTTGCAGATTTTAGCAACTGAAAGACAAGAAAGCTTATTTTTACGCCACTGTTTCTTATATTTCCCCATTATGTTATGCAACAGACAAAACGCGATTGCTTTGCTAGCTATATGACAACACGATACATTAAATATTCTTGTGTTCAGGTTTTCTCTTCCGTAGGCCATTTGATAGGATAAACTAAGTGCTCTGCAATAGAACAGCCAGTGGAGAGCATTATAGCATTATAGCACTAATCAATTATTGAAATGTCTTATAAAAGTCAGTCTGCGTTCAAGCCTAGTGGTTCATCGGGCCATACAAGCTTTTACTAGTTATCCCATGTATACACCTGAGTTAGCCTGCGCAGTAGTCTTTTCCATTTCCTCTTAGCGGGAAAAAGCGAGAGCCAAGGGAAAGTCGCGCGAACGCATGGGGCGAGAGCAAAAAGGTAGGAAGTGTCCACCTTGCCCTCGCGCGACTTAGTCTTAGTCCGTCGAACATCGAACAGAACGCGCGAGAATGCACACGCGCGTGAGAGAGAGAAGTGAAAAAAAGAAAAAAAGAGAGACTGCTCGCAGTCTACTTGCCTGAAGGAAACGAAAATTACTTCTACGCAGGCTACAACTGAGTCGAACACAATAAGGCACAACATAAGCTTGGAACGGACCTGGGGGCCGTTTCTCGAAAGCCCCGGAAACCTTTCGGGCCATTGCAAAATCTCGAACCTTGCGATTGCAGTGCTGTTTTATTCATATATTCTAAAGATGAAGGGAGGTTCCCTTCATACAAGAAGTTTCTGGCGTATACACTTCTCGGTTAATAGATACAGATGATCTAAAATGATGGCTTTCCGGGCCCGCAAACTTTCCGGGGCTATCGAGAAACGGGCCCCTGAACCGCTCGATGTGAGCGGAATACAGAGACTACCCTCAGCCTTTTGACCACCGCGCCTCCCACAGTAGCGCGTTTGGAAAGTATCGATTAAATATGATGTAGCGATCGCTCATAAAAAGAGAAAAATATAAAAATATGGATCACGAAGGGCGCAAACATAGCGTATCCATACAAAGAGCTCTATAAATTTGGGTGCAACACTTATTCGAATAGCACACAAATGAAAAAAGCAGGGTCCTGATTCTCGGCGAGGTTGTTTATATTGCAATCATCTCATCATATCCCAGATTTTTAAATTCGTTTAGTTACGATTTTTAGTTTTGATCTCATGAGAGAATTCTGTTCATATTTATGTTGTTCTTCACTTTTAGTTATCTCAAACTCAGACCCAAGCAGAACAAGTGAGAAACATTTTAATACGAGAAAAAAAAAGAAAAGATCCTTCCATTAATTGTTCACTGTTAGAAGCTTGGAGACACAAAGTGCTTCATATTTTTCCCGTTTTGCAGGAAAATGTCGAAAATATATAAAAGGTTAATGTAGAAAAAAGTCTCTCACGAACCCACATTTTCGTTTAAAGCAGGTTTTAAATCAGTAGTGTCTCCCCTGATAGGCATGGATCAAAGTTTGTTTTTTACAGAATGCGTTGTTTTGTCATGTTTGTCACACGCACAGTTTGTATTTCCCTCTGATCGTAAAAGAGCCGGCTGGTTACGGTTTCATCGGTTCCTTTGACACACCATGATCCGTGTGATGTAGGAGCGTTGATCCTGATCCAGATGACCTCAAAGGAACGCACCCTTTGTTAAATCCTACTATACCAATGCCCTATGACCCCGGTCCCCTCCCGGGCCGCGGCCGCCGGGTTGCTCAAAGCCCGATTATAACCCAGGATTAGCGAGAATTTTGATTTCTTTTCTGTAGCTTTCCAGCCAGGTGTTCTGTTTATGATAGTTTATGCCCTTCAGTTTTGATCATTATTGATCTCAGACTACACAAACTACCGGTATAAATTGAAAGTTCTGTAGAAGAAAACCCGGTCCCGGTCTCTAGCCAGCGATGCAGCACCGCTGTTCATTTATGAATCCGCGATACCTTCCCATCCTGCTTTATTCTGCCACGTTTCCATTTTGAGGATCACCATTTTGGCGAAGATTCGGTGGTTTTAGGAGCAAAATGCAGTATTTACGACGGGACAAGAAAGACGAGGAAGACGGTAAATGATCTTTATGTGTTTTTATACATTTCTGCGAACATTTTGTTGACAAATTAATCACGATCCTTCTTTCTTCCTTGTTTTAGGAGCACAGTCGAACCCATTTCAGAACCTCGACAAAAGTGCGGTTCTCCAAGAGGTCAGCTTGCAGTAATTTGTGTTTTAGTCTGTCTCAATTCTTTTGTCTCCCTCTTTTAAATGCAACACAGTTACAAATTCTCTCTACTTCTCCAGGCTCGCACATTTAACGAAACTCCGATAAATCCACGGAAATGCATTCATATTTTGACAAAGATTCTGTATGTTCTCAACCAGGTAAGTGAGTTTGATGTTAAATTCTTCGTGACAGTTCAGTTTAACGCACTGATTATGAACTGGTTGTGGCTAAAACGTAGCTTTAAAACATTCATTTTTTTCAAGGTAAATTTTTACCGAAATTACCAAGATTGTTTTAAGCAGTTAGACTACAGAAAAAACTGAACGAATTTCCAAGAAGACCATCATGAACTTGGGGATGTAGTCTTCATTTAGCTTTTCCGGCAAAATTTTTCTGAGCGATATTCGAAGGCAAGTCAATGGAGAATTATTATTTTGATTGCAAAACGGATGTACTTCATTTTATCAGACACCCTCTTTACGGGGTTGTTCCCTGGTACATTTTCATTCTTTTTCTTCAGCACTTTATCAAGGCCAAAACGTCTGTTACCTGGCTTTTGACGAGTGCTAATAGTGTTCACCTTTTTTTCCCACACAAATATCAGTGGAACTCCCACACAAGTCATAAGAATTTATAATATGAACTACTGAAAAAGTAATTCTGATAGACACAAATTCTCCCAACTGCCATTGTACTAAGTGGTAAGATACCATTAGAGAGGATCTGCATATTGATATTATATTCCAAATTATTTGATTGCAGGGACAGCACCTTGGTACAACAGAAGCTACAGAGGCATTTTTTGCCATGACAAAGCTGTTTCAGTCAAAAGATGTGAGCTGGGTTTCTATTACACATAACCAAGTGTTGTTAACTTAGCATTAGTTGTAAGAATTGCAGTGTTTCATATCAACATCACATGGCAACCTGTCTGTTTTGAAGTATTTGTAAGCGTCAGACATTTTTTGGAAGCATTAATTTTTTCATTTGAGACATGAATTTTCAGGAACTAAATGCAGAAGACTTGGCAAGATCTGAAAAGTGAAACTGACACTTACTCCAGTAGTGTGCTTGATTATAGATTTCCGCATGAATATCTCGTGGCTTCACTTTGTGCACTCATGTAATTCAATTCAACATGTCTCACCATTTTAATGAGGAAATGATTCCTTGTAGGTGATGCTTCGTAGAATGGTGTATTTGGCTATTAAAGAATTGGCCAACATTGCGGAAGATGTCATCATTGTTACTAGCAGGTAATTAACTGATAAATAATACTTATTCAGCAGCCTTAGTATGACAAGTACAGTGATTTCATTAACATTTCAGAAGGTACATGTAGACAACTGGTTTCACAGGCTGGCAAAGCTTTTTGAACTGAACTTCCTTGTAAGAGAAACCCACCCTTAATCAAACCCCTTCAAGTAGGGAATTTAATCTATTGTATGGCTAATATTGTAACACTTTTTCATCAGAATGTAAACAGTTAATAAGAAGTAGACTGTGAGTAGTTTCTCTTTTCCTCGAAAATCTGCGGAGTGAGTGCAGTACGCATGTGAGTGTGTCTGTGAGTGTGATGTGTGAGCAGTGGGTGGTGATGCAATGAGCTGTTAGTAGTGCAGGTGTAATGCCCGCTCATCTAGAAGTTTGGAGCATTGTTGCTTGCACATCTGGCTCAGACACTTACATGTACTTGTTTTGCATTTTTCCCCTTGAATTTTCGAGGAAAAGAGACTGCCCGCAGTCTAAATATGAAGTGAAGAACAAAGAAAGCGCATAAGGAGAAATCAAGTGTTTTTCAGGGTCTTTTATCCTTTCTCTGTACTGGGTGAATTTTGGTTATTTGACTGTGCCATGGAATGTGTGTAATAATTTGTTGTACTCATTGTTGTTCCACAGCTTGACAAAGGACATGACTGGAAAGGTATTTTTTAAGACTTCTTTCAACTTGTACTCCAAGAAACTTAGAGTAGGTTTGTCCCCAAAAATTTTTTGAAAGCATTAATTTTGTTATTGGAGGAATAGTAAAAGTTCCACTCTGTTTAGGCATTCAGAATCACATCATTTAACCAGACATTTGACCTTCATATACTCACTTGTTGGCTGTCATCTTCTTTTCAGGAGGACATGTATCGAGCCAGTGCTATTCGAGCCCTTTGCAAAATCACAGATGTAAGTACATCATTTGTTCAGCTTATCCATCTTTTGTCACATAGGAAATAAGTCAGTCCTTTCAGCATTCATGCCTGTTGAATTATTCATGTTTCACTTTATAGTGACAAATGCCATAAAAATATTTAACATCATTTTGAAGTTTGATTGGATGCATACTGCTGTCATTACTCTCCTTACCACATGATTCCCCTAGATCTTCATTGTTGCTTTACTAATCGTAGCCTTGAAATATCTTTTGCCAATTTCTTTTTAGAGCACAATGTTGCAAGGAATTGAACGTTATTTGAAGCAAGCAATTGTTGACAAGAATGCCAGTGTGTCAAGTGCATCCTTGGTTTCAGCTCTGGTAAGCGTTTCCTCAGTTTTGAAAGTAGGACTTTTTTTAACAAAAGCAATCAAGGCAACTCCAACTACAATTCAGCACTAGTTTGTATTTAGCAGGAGTAAAATTACATGACAGAACTAATTTAGATGCAGTTTCAGAAAATATCCATATCCACCCCAGCAGGGAAGGCAGGGAGGGGGGGGGAGGGAGGATGTGGTGGGGGTAGGGGAGAGGTCAAACTTTTTATTAAAGAAAGCTTTGAACCAAACCTGGAATTTCCTGGGCATTAGAACAAAGAAATTGACAAGGGCCATAGATATTTCTAAAACATTGGACATTATAAAAACAATAGCCTCCATCTGGTGCAGAAACATGCTCAGATTATCCTTCAAGTATTTTACACAGTATTTGCAGTTTTGAAAATAAGGGAATTACAAGAGAAATGAGACAGTGTAATATTTACCTACATGCAAAACAAGGCATTTATTTAGCTTCATGTAATTTGTGTAAAGTTACTGATGTAGGTACATGTATGTAGCACATGTGTATTAAGGACAAGGTCAGGGATTTCAGGCTTTACTAATGCAGTTTATACTTGTTTTTGAAGCATCTAATGAAGCCAAACTATGACGTGGTGAAACGTTGGGTGAATGAAGCACAGGAGGCAGTGTCAAGTGACAACACAATGGTTCAGGTATTGCCGATTTTAATAGTGCAACTTTGTCACCTGCGACAAGCTGTCATTAAGTCCATTGTATTGGAAAAAAAAGGTCCAGTGTGTTAAACGAAGAACTTGTCTGCATTTTACCAAGTACAGCATGCACAAAATTGTGGCCTGTTTTTGAAACATGTTTAAAAACTTTTGCTACACTCATAGCCTTGGGATGATGTTCTCTGGTGAATGCTGTTTGTGATAAGTATGCGTGAAGCAGGCACAGCACATGAACACTCTTATCAAGGCTACATACACATGTACAACAAAGACATAAGATTTAAAACAATGTGATGGAAATGTGTGACAAAAGAATGGAACATTTGAATGTTTTGCAAAACATAGTTTGATCACTAGTACCCAAGTTTTCCATATTCTAACTTGTATTGTTGCATGGTTAATTTAGCTAACAGCGCAAGAATTACAGGTGTAAGAACCTTCTTGGTAATCTATCTGATTGCATCTGTTTTCCATTATTTATGACATGATATGCTTAAAAACTGTGCACAAGTTATATGATACATTGTGTAGTCAACATTTGCAGAACTGGATTCTCATCGTGTGGCGTCATATATTCCTGTATTGTTAAATGAGTTTCATACATTTTGACAGTGCAAGAGTTTATGAACCCTCTAACAAAGCTCTGGAATTACAACAATGTCACATTGTATTTTACTTTCATTTCTAATCAAGGCAACCAAAATGATCGCTGTAGGGTAACTTGTAAGGACTTTGATTTCTTGAAAGGGGAACAAGATCTATTGTGCTAGTCATCTTATGCTACAGAAACCAAGATAAGATTGGGAATTCCTTATTTTAATAATTTTTTTGTTTGTCCTTTACACTGGGAGAGTTTTTGTATGCACTGTTAACCCAATCCAGTGTTCATGAAGACTCATGGCAATCACTGCAGTACATTTCTCTCAGTGTCAATAATGATTTAAGATTGATGCGATGTTAAAGTTCATTTGCAGCTAGCATCTAGTATATGTCAAGTGAGGGGTAGGGGGACTATAATGCTAGATTTTTCATGTTACAGAAAATATAATAAGCTGCAGAACCTTAGACTATTACCTTACCCAAATGGTAGAACTTTATTCCTGATTTTTGTAGTTTTACACAGGTGTTTCTTGAAAGCTCCAGAATACTCCATTATTTATTCAGCTGAGTATTCAAGAGTTTGCAAAGCCTCTTGGAAATTGTTGAGTGAGATAAATTTCTACCGGTATTAATTCATGACAAGACTTGCTTTATAAGATAGATGCCACTTAATGTACAGTTAGCATAAATTTATTGCAATTCCTACATGGTGTATGTGCAAATCTGTACTTGTATGTTTGGTTAACTGTGCGTGTGTCTGACCTACTAACCTCATGAACCCTCATGGAGTGTGATGAAAATTAGACCTAGATTTGGCACTATTGTGTTATCTCGCAGAACATTAAAAACCTATGATTTAAGTGCACAGACAGTTGAAGTTTTGTGCTGGCAAACTTCCAGTGTAAGTGTTGCAAATTACACTGTGGCTGGACAGAAAACAATGAAACATGATCGCATTGTTGAAGTTTTTTAATCGCTTCTCACCATGGTGAGAAACATCCCTAGTTTCAAGAGATACAAGAATGTCTTGAGATAAATGAGGTGCATATTGTAAAGTGAAAACTTACTTTCTAGCAGTACTTTAGTGACTGTAGTGTTTGTTGTTGTAGGTTCCAGAGAGCCCCATTTACAATTCTGTCATGAACCTCTTCCTGTTCTTATTCAGTTTGATGAAATTGTGAGGTACAGAGCCGTAGTTGAGGTTGAGAGAGAGGAACAAAATTTTTACTTTCAGTGAACAGAAGCAAATGAAGATCTATGTAACCTCACTTCACACACTGAACAATCTGTCTCATACAATTTTTTGATCCTAGGAGTGCCCGACAATCAGACACTAAATATGACATACCAGAAAATAAGAGTAGTTTTTTTTTTTTTTATTCCTTAGTATCATGCTCTTGGTCTTCTGTATCATGTGAAGAAGACGGATCGACTAGCTGTGTCCAAACTTATTTTCAAGTACATCAAGCAGTCTCTGAGATCTCCTTATGCTGTGTGCATGTTGGTAAGTTCTCGATACCTTATGATACTGCCTGTTAGTAAAATAATTTTCAAATACCTGTGTTATTAAGATTTCTTTCGATTAGCTAACTGGATCACAAAACTTGGAAAATACAATTCACTGTAAGTTAAAGAGAATGAAATATTGTATTTCTGTTCATGTATGAATAATTCATTTATATCGTTTTAGATACGCATTGCATCCAAGTATCTTGATGAAGAGCCTGAAGTGTAAGTATTATTTTTGTTAAAACTAGCCATCCTTAAATACTTTTATCTTTTAGAACTACACTCCCTAGCCATCTGACACATACCCTGTGTACATTCTTTGCTTTCTGCAGCCTTTCATTGAAATGGCATTGACTAATTTTTTCTTTTCACGTAATTTTAGTGCTGAGAGCCCTGTGTATGATTTTCTGGAGAGCTGTTTGAGGCACAAGAGTGAGGTAAGATCATTGAGCGTCAGTGACGCAAGTGCTTAGCCTTGTATTCTAGGCACAAGAATTGCTCAACAATAAGGTAACATGGTTCATAATGAATACCTCCTTCCTTTTCCACACCCCTTTTAACTAAACCAAAAAAAATAAATATTACAAGTCCCACCCGAAAATAGTTTGGGAGGGAATCAGTACAAAACATTGTCTATTGCTATAGGAATAAGAAACTCTTGCATATTGTTTTACTTCATAAAATTTTCAACTTTTGTGATTTTTCTTTGCACAGATGGTTATCTACGAGGCTGCTCGTGCTCTTGTAAACCTCAAAAATCTCAAGTCCAGAGATCTGTGCCCTGCAATTTCAGGTAAAAAGAAAAACAAAGAAGCAAAATCTTGTATTTAACTCGTGGCTTGCTGATGTAAAGCATATTCTACTAATAATTTAAAAATGTTGTTGCAACAATGTTTACAACACTGTCTAACTTGTTCAACAGTACTGCAGCTGTTCCTGAGCTCACCACGCCCCACCCTGAGGTTTGCCGCAGTGCGTACATTGAATAAGGTGGCCATGACACAACCCATGTCTGTGACAACATGCAACTTGGATCTTGAAAACCTGATCACTGATGTCAATCGCAGCATTGCTACACTTGCAATCACCACTCTACTGAAGGTTAGTTGGAAAACAGGAATGCTGTTCTAGGACTGTCAAAGACACAGTTGTAGTATTTAATGCAATGGACTCCAGATCGCAAACTACTGTCTGGGTTTGAGGAACAATTGTACTGTGGTGTTGGCTGAGTCACTCTTGAAGTACTTCTCTCCACACATGTAGGTCTTAGTGAATTGTTAGGACAACTTGGGAAACCTGTGGTGTGTCAGCATCCCATGGGGGGGGGGGGGGGGTGGGGGAACCAGTGTTTCTATAAACTTCTTTTTCATCTTGACTTACCGGGATGCAAGCACAAACAAATTATG
>Ga0126343_10001637_pt1 | contig 10784 bp, 4 predicted proteins | sample Cyp2metagenome_FD_92531 | JGI IMG/M metagenome (GOLD analysis project Ga0126343, IMG submission 92531) | Coral microbial communities from Lord Howe Island, Old Settlement Bay, Australia - Cyphastrea 2 metagenome | ecosystem: Host-associated > Invertebrates > Cnidaria > Coral ... | reverse complement strand
GTCTGGAGACTAAAGAAAACCGACAGTTTCCTTTTCAGTCTCCGGTTATTGTAATGTTTGTATTTATAATTGACAAGGAAAGATATGTGTACATCTCTGAAAGAAAAGATTATACCCAAGACACAGCTTTATCTGATTTAATTATAGTCTATCCAATTAAAAATATATATTTTAAAATGTGTTTTGACCATTTTTAATTCATATTAAGTGCTATATGATTCGGATGTGGAGAGGCACTTGTGCTAAAGGTCTTTTGTCAAACTTACCAATATCTCAATTCTACTAAGACTAGGAAGTGAACGACTTTTGAGGCCCTCGCCAACAGGCTCACCTGTGATTGTAAAAAAGTTAAGCAGTGGATTCCAAATTTAGAGGCTTTTCCTAAACTTCATCCGGGAAAAATTGATAAGCGTGTGATTGGTCTAATTGACATCTTAATGTTTCCATGGCAAATATATCTTGACAATCAAGTTTTACAAAAAGTGTCACTTTGTTTTGCTTTAAATGACCAAAAAACTCTCTAAAAGTAGATTAATGTAATGGGAGGTTTCAATAGTCAACGGTGAATATGTCAATATTCCAAAAAGGCTTCGAGGCCTACAGTTGATGTTATTTTCGTTGTATTCAAGTCTCTTTTGGTAACAGAGAGACAAAAGAAGCTTAGAATACTAATATATCAAATATGGCCCGTTGTTCTTTTTTTACAAACTCACTTCCAAACACTAGTGTGTGTGTCAAACTGCAACAATCGTAACCTCTCAAATGAATTCTCATATGAACTGAACTGGGCGGCAACAAGGATGTAAACACGTTAAGGCCGGTACACACGAGGGAGCTTGCTCGGGAAACACGTTCCAGAAACACGCTCCCAGGCCAAGTGCCTCAGCCAGTACACACGAAAGACACGACGAGGGAGCTAAATGATGAAACAATTCGATTGAGGCATGGGAACTAAAAAAATAAGCCAATTTGAACGGCCAACTGGAGACACGTCATGTCACGGCAAGCAAATTTCAGTGCACGCGAGGGAGTTTGCTCCTGAAACAGACTCATGCAACAGATTTGCCCCTGGAGTTTGCTCCCTCAAATCAAACCGGTTGGATATGAGGAAGCAAACTCTGGAGCAAAAGTTTTGTTGCGCAACATATTTTGTTGCCAAAAATCATTGCTGCAGACGAGGGAGCTTTGCTTCGGGAGCGTGTGTACCGGTCTTTAAGCGAATCGATCAATTCGATGTTCCCAAAACTGAATACTTCCAGTGAGAGTAAAACAAATTAAAGCAGTTACACTTTTTTTATATATAAGAATATGCGTTATAAGAATATCGAGAATTTTAAGCATGAATTTTTAAAGTTTTGGGCAAAGGATAAGTACAAAAAAAGTACTGCCGGGGCATTGAACAGCTACAAAAAGCATAGCCTAGCAGGAAAAAGAAAGATAAAGCCGTTTCTTTCTTAGAAAATGATTCAGAAAAAATCTCGAACTTTTCGCAGTCGAGCGAGATAAAGCAAACACAAAATTGTTCTTGGTTAGCTGAGAGCCATTGCTTAACAAAGCCATTAAACAAAACGTTTATGAGATTGATTCATGTTGCGGGGCATCTGTCCAGTAATAGATCACAGAGAACGTCAAAATGTGGTAAGAACATCAGTGACACACTCGGGTATCGCCTCGTTTGCCACTTTTTTGTTCTTACCACATTTTGACGTCATCTGTGATCTATTACTGGACAGATGCACGGGAACATGGAATGTATTTGTTAATTGGATTTCCCCTTAACAATTCTGCAAGAAGCTCGTCGTATCACGCTTACCAGCAGGCCGACTCTAAATTCATGACTTTTGTACAATCCGGACACGAAAATACATTCAAAAACAGAAATTTCATACACTATAAATTATTTACACAAAAATATGAAGATTCATCCACGGCCGGGAAAAAATTATTCGTATAGATAAGATTGTGCTCCTTGAAGTTATCAAGCATGATTTAATGTATTACTTCTTGTGCCATCAATCGAACAAAGAAGAATGACAAAGTTCTACTCGTCAAACATTTTTTGCCCTAAATGAACGTGCATTTTCAGTTAATTTACAGGATGTCCAACTATTTCGTGGCCGTTTTCATGCAGCTGTTTTATTAAGTAGTGTGTGTGATTATCTTTTTTCCTTTAATTTGGCCTGGTTAAAAATGTATTGCTCTATCTGTTAATAGAAGCAGATCACAACTGAGTGTTTGAAACTAAACTGTTTAGAGCTTAATTAATCAAAACTGAAAACGAATGGATTTTTATTAAAAGAATTGATTTCGCGATTCTATTTTTAAAAATTAAATCATTTCCGATATCAACTAATTCCTTGCATACGGCTGGCGCGCGGGAAATTTGAATTGACCAATCAGGATTCAGCAGGCGGGAAAAATTCTAGTGTCCTGGTTAACAAGTCAGAAAAGGCATTGAAATCAGGCAACTTTTCTCACTGGAGATGGCGTTTAATATCCACAAAAAGGGATTTTCAATTTCGCAAAAAGTGAAAAGTACGAACCATTTTGTGTTTCCAAGCTTCTCTTTTGGCGCCAAAAATGCCCAACATGGCAACTCGCTCCTAGTTCGTCGATTATTGCAAGGTAGAATAATAATTGTGTCATTTTGAACAAAATATACCGTTTCTCGTCAAATGAAACCCGAAATACTCAAGTTGACTACAAGTAGAGGCCAAAGGAACTTGCGCACTGTTTTTTTTCTTAGTTAGCTGCAAAGAAAAAGGTTTTTATCGTATCGTTTCGTTAGGACACCACAATTTTGACTGTCGATCGTACCTCAGGTTCAGTCGCAGTATGCAAAGTTGCGACTGCAACAGTAAATAATGTTTCCCAGGGGAAGAAATCGTCATTTTATCACTATGTTTTTATGGCTTACTTGTACTAAGGGACTGAGAAGTTGTTATGATATAGTAATTAAATATCACCTCTTAGCAGACTTGAAATGGGAAAATCAATAAAACCACTTTTGAGCGAATTTATTTCTTAGACTTAATGTAAGCTTAAGACGAGTAAAATGTCATAACATTTTGAATTGACCTTCTCTTACTTCATGCTTAGCCTCTTGTATAGATAGTTTTCGTATACGTTCAAAGCTTACTTTCTGGTGTAAAACTACCACAAAATTCATTAGCAGGGTACCCGCTCCGTAAAGGAAGCTGTCTATTACATCTTTAAACTATTGGGGGCTTATCATTAACTTTATTGTTTCCTTTTTTGGCACTTGTCAATCTACGGCGAGTGGCAATTTCCTTTTCCTAGCTATTAGTTATAATTTAGCTCATGCATTTAGTCAAAGGTGTAGATGACTTTTGATTCTCAGAGGGCACAGAGCTCTGTTGGCAATGGAAAATTCTAGCAGAACCATTAAGGTTTTACTTTGTTCTGTCAATTTATCTGGAAAGCAACTGCTTTTCCTTGCTGCAGTTAACTATTTTCTCTCCATCACCGCTATCCTGGGAAACGCTGTAATACTTGTCGCTTTGTACAAGGAGTCCTCCCTTCATCCGCCATCAAAACTACTGCGCAGCTGTCTCGCAGTCACCGATCTTCTGGCTGGGATTATTTCGCAGCCAGTCGTCGCTGTCTATTTCACGTTGATTGGAATAGGAGGAGATAACTTGTTTGACCTGTGTGCGCACTCCGCAAGCATTGCTGCCTTCACTTTTACAATTCTAACTGCAGTGTCCATGCTAACGATGGGTGCAATAAGTGTGGACAGAGTCCTCGCTCTTTTGTTGGGATTTAGATACAGGCACATCGTAACTTTAAAGCGAGTTCGCGCTTTAGTCTTCTCTTTTTGGATTACCAGCATTGCCTTTACTTCGATGATGATTAACAAGTTCGCGATTTTAAAAATGTACGGTTATGCTTTAAATTACTTATGCATTTTGGTCTCCGTCTGTTGTTATTCGAAAATCAAGCTGCAATACAAGATCACGTCCACCAAGAACAACCGAATGGAGAAACGGCACAGAACATGAAACAGTACAGAAAGACTGTATCTACAGCAATGTGCATTCTGTTGGCGTTAGTAGTTTGTTATCTGCCGTACAGTATAGTTGGGCATTTACAACAACTCTTGTTTCTTTAAACTCGTCTTTAAACTCGATTCTTTATTGCTGGAAGATCAAGGAGGTAAGACAAAAAGGAAAGAACACGATCAGGCAGTTGCTATGTTTCGCAAGTTAGTTTTAAAATATTTTAATGATATTGTAGTTTGATTTAAGATCTAAGAATTCTGTTAACATAACTGACTTATTCGATAGTAGGCAAAATAAATACCAAAAGGAAATAGGAATCGGAGGGCGACCCCAGTGTCTGGCATAATTGAAATTAATAACTTTAAATTAAAATTTTACAAAAAGTTACCCTTGCTAGCAACTGTGGGTATATCTCATATACAACTCAAGCAACGCCGCTGAATAGAGTCAGAAGCTTTAAAACTGTTTCACTTTAATTTAACGAGGGTGCTGGTATGAGATACGCTTCGTTGCCAGAATATACAGTTTTTAAGAAAAAGGATTGTTAAATCGATGATTGTAATCAGCAAAAAGATGTAAATATCTTAACCCATTGAAAACCGGGTAGTGGCAAAGCTTTAATCTGATTTAATTGTAGTCTATCCAATTAAGAAGCGACATTTCAAAATGTGTTTTGACCTTTTTTTAATTCATAATATTATACATCAGACTCACTAAGAAAAATCGGATTGGTCGAAAGCATTCAATCAATTCAGAATAGCTTCTGAACTTGACATGATAAATGCAATATCTGCTGCAGATATTGCATTTATCATGTCAAGTTCAACATCTGCCTGGTTACTACCCCCTTGGAGTGTTCTTCTCAGAAACAAAATGGCTGAACGCTTCGCTTCTGTCTCTGAGGATGAATTATGTGAAAAATGCATAATAATAAAACAATTATTGAATTCGGTTTTCGCATGATATCATGAATTATCAAAGCCTCGTGTCTGTGTTATCTGCCTCAGCTTTTGGCCTCGGCGGATAACACAGACCTCGGTTCTGATAATTCATGGTATCATGCTCAACCTCATCCATTAATTGTTTATTAACTGCTAGTTCGGATATGGAGAGACACTTGTGCTATGGGTCTTTTGTCATATTTCAAATAATTAAATGTGAAAATTACGTTTATGGTAGCCCTTACCAAGTCAAACACTATTTTAAATATATTTAAATACTATTTTTAAAAAACTGTTTTAAATCTATTTTATGAAATAGATTAAAAATAGGGCCAAAGGTGTAGTTTTAACGTAGTTTTCGACTGATTTTATTAGTGTTTTAACCTGTTTAAAACACTATTGAAACCAAATTTTAAAATGTATTGTACAAACCTGTTAAATATATAGTTAAAATTCCAAAACTCGAAATTCTTTGCTAAGTTTAAAAACATAGTTAAAATAGCCTGTAACTACTTTAAAAATATCTTGAGAAACACAGCATTCGGAATAAAAACAGGACACAAATTGTTTTAAAAACAGCTTTTAATCTGCAAGACTATTTTAAAACTTTTTAAATGACAATTTTAAAAGTATTTTATACAAAATACGTTTAAAATACAGGCAAAATTATACTTTTAACATATTTTTCGACTGATTTTAAAGATGTTAAAACCTGTTTAAAACACTATTGAAATCCACTGTCTCAAAATATATTTCAATAGTGCTTTAAACAGTTTAAAAATTAAAGCGGATCACATACACTTTGTACGAAAAAAATATTTTAAATACAACATGAAAATAGCTTACAGTAATAGAGTAAAATAGCTTACAGTAATAGAGTAAAAAGCGGCATTAAAATAGCACCAAATAGGATGAAAACAATATGAAAATACAGTAAAAATAGTAAAAAAATATTAAAATCTATGTAAAAAAAGTTCGAAAATTGTGTCAAAACACCTTAACAATTAACATTATAGTCAAGTGCTAAAAATCTTACACTTAACTTTGTTCTACATGTAGCTCTGAAAAACACATGAAATGTTAGAAATCAGTTTGGTGCAAACTCGAGCTTGAGAGCTGTGCTTAGCCCTGCTTCTTTCATTACCTGTATACTAAATTTAGCTCATGTACATGTACGCTCACTGAGCCTGCGATAATATTTTCTTTCATCTAAAAAGGCTAAGTTACTAAAATTCAACAGCCAAAACATTTTCGACCATAAGGTCATTATTTACTGGTGCTAAATTTTAAACGGAGGTAAAGGATCATACATGTATCAATGCCAGTTGGGAAATTGAGGCTTATAAAACATCTTCCATATCACTCATTTTAAGCCTACATAGAGGTTATTTACATTGTCCCCGTATGCTATGTCTGCAGGGCTGTCACTAAGGGCTACAACCTGTAACACCTGTTGATGCTGAATACAGGTGTATGCTTGATTTTCCCTTGGTGCTACATGTGAAATTCCCTAACGTTTAGAGAATTTACCTTCAAAGAAACAAATTTGCTATGATTGTGGAGAATAATGCTACAAGTGACTTAAAACTTAATGACAGCCCTGGTCTGTGCATGGGAAATACATCAATAATTTTATAGTTACTTTGTATATGTATATGCAGTGCATATATACAGTACCATCTTATTAGGGCAACAGATATTCAGACTATAAGTAGTCCCTCTTTCGCTTACATGTACATGCAGTCTGTTGTCAGGGTTTGTTTCTGTTCTTTTAGAAACATGTTTTATTTCCAGGACTTTTCCAGGACTCCGATTGATCATGACTCTTAAGTTTGCACTAACCGGCCTTTCACTCCCAAGGCCTACATGTTAATTCTCCTAACTCTGGATGCCATATATGTGTACATTTCATACTTTTACTTGAATAAAACAGATTTTCAGAACTTTCCGGGTTTTCCAGGACCCGTATGAGCCCTGTATTGTGTGTGACACAAATGCATGGACTAACAGTCGATCTTCATATGAGCCCAGAAACTGGGCTGGCTAGGTCACTGGAAGACTTTTTTGGCCTACTCATACGGGAAATTTCAGCCCCGTTGGCAGAGAGATGAAATCTGAGAAACACAACTAAAATGGTACTGGAACATAAACAGTAAAACTTGTATTGTTAGCGACTATCGAAGCTTTGTGGAATATTTTTAAACAATTTTATATAATTATTGTGACATAAGATATGTAGTTTTATCTTGTGATGAAATAAAGACTCATTATTATTATTATTATTATTATTATTATTATTATGTTGTAACTTTACTTATAAAGCATACTCCTGACCTTATGTGAAAATATGTGGATGTGGAAATATATGTACAAGGCAACAATTATGCCATTTTGGCCATTGAGTTGCAAAAGCAGCCTCAGCTATTTTGTCTAAAAAGTTTTGTCCTGTTTATTCAGGCTGGAGTGCTCATATGAAAAAAATTTCATCCCGGTTTCAGAGATTTTGGATGCAAAAATTTTATCTCAGTAGCCGGGCCAGAAGAAGGAGAGAGTGGCAAGGCGAGATCTCACAAACCGAGCGAGACTGGTTGACCGGGATCATATGAAGGGACCCTAGGCCAAAAAGGGAATACTCGAGCAGGAAAACCCCACCTATGACTTCCTGGGGCTAGTAAATTTTGCTCTTGGCCGAGTGAAAATGGACGTTTGGAGGTCTGGAGTGCCACTATTAGTAGTTTCTTTCACATAGTTTGGTCCCAGTCAGCTTGTTTTGATACATGTAAAGTCTATCACTGATTATCTAAACAGTACCGGTAGCTTGTAAATGCTGTAGTTGATAAGACATGAGCCCCGTGTGCATTAGAAATATTTTAGTGGAGCCAACAGAAGACTTAAATACACTAAAAAGAATTATCCCATGAAGTTGTAAGGTTAATTCATTTCCAACAGGAAACTACTTTCACTGTTGTGGCATCACTGTAGTAGCTATGCATAGCTCCTTTTCTGACCCTAATTTTAGTTAAATGTACTTCCTCCCTTGAAAATTTACCAACGATTGCAGGATTGCTGCAATAACTTCATAACCGGAAGGCAGTTGAAAGACCCCTATCAGACTCAAAGACTTTGACCCTAGCGGGGCAGCACCACTCTCCATCCCCTGTTTCTCAAAGCTGAAAATAGAAAAAAAAATAATTTGTTGCACTGTCTAATTATTGCAGGTCCCTGTATGTTGTGTTACCGTATACAGCTGTAAAGTCCATAGAGTTCAATTGCCTTTCCAATTGAAGAAAAACAAATTGTTTGATTTAACTTCCAGCTCACTCTTCAACATTTCATCAAAGAGATCGAATCAGTTTATCCCATGCATGTCAAGAGAGTGAAATGATCACAGTGGATGAGTAATTTACGGCTGCACAAAAGTGGCATACACAACTGCCAAAATGTAACTGATCATACATATGATATGCGATTAAAATTAACGTAACAATAATTTCGCCAGTGTTAAGATAAAAGGCGACTTTTTATCAGTCTATTAAGCCATGTAACAACGTTTCTAAAAATTAAATTGTGTACTTACCAATATCTCAATTCTACGAAGACTCGGAAGAGAACGGCTTTTAAGGCCCTCGCCAACAGGCTCACATGTGACTGTAAAAACCAAGAACGAAGACGGAAGGCCACCCCAGTCTTTGGCATGATTTAAATTAATAACTTTAACTTAAAATCTTACCAAAAGTTACTATAGCAACTGTGGGTATATCCCATAGACAACTCAAGCAAAGCCACTAAATTGAGTCAGAAGCTTTAAAACTGTTTCTCTTTAATTTAACGATGGTGGTAGTATGAGATACGTTTCATTGCCAAAATTTACAGTTTTTAAGAAAAGGGAGTGTGAAATCGATGATTGCAATTTGCAAAAATATTTAAATATCTTAACCCATTGAAAACCCGGTAGTTTGAAATCCACGCGACAATGAGGATATAGGTGTAACCTGTGAAAGTCTCAAGTTATACAATCATCATAATTATTTTAGTACATAATAATTAGGCTTTTTAATAAACGTTTATATAAAATGTACTCCTTCAATACCATTAAAATCAAGTAATATATTTCCTTTCATAAAAAAAACTATTTTTAATGAAATCGCTTTATTTGATCAGCAAATGAATTCTAATATCATAACCCTATTCAAACCAGGCAGTTTGCGACACTTGCACTTTCGAGTTCAACGTGTATCTTGCAAAAGTCACCATTTATGACCATCAAACTTTTTAAGTATTCATGATTTAGAAACTTGAAATAAAAGTAAAAAGATAAAACTCCCAAAAAGTAAATTCAATCGATATAATTCGCAGCATTTTCCGTGTCATATTTGTGGTGTTCTTCTTGTACCCTATGAAATAAAATTAAGAGATATATGAACATTAATTTGTTGATATTTCCAAGGAAACGATCAGCAGAAAAACTCCAAGATTTACTAAACTGCATAAAATATATCCACAGCTATAAATAAATGTACTTGCTTGCCCGTACTTTCCAAACTTTGCTTCTGCGTTCACAGTTTTACATCCTAGTGAAAGCAATGAAGAACATATTTTTAGAGTATCGTAATCCGTGAAATAGTGGGGCAACTTTTTATCCGGCTCGTTCTCTTTATCGTTGTATTTGTAAGTAAAATTCGACGATAACGTCCATAGTTCAAAACCGTTACATTATCCTGACTACTTCATACGTATTTTGGTGTTATTCAATTTTGAAGCAAATTCATCAAAGTGCTGTTCATTCGTCGGTCAATTCATTTTATCACACATAACTTTAATAACTGTTGAAACTGCTTTTGGAATTTTTTTCAAAGCATAACAAGGAAAATAGCTAACGAATTAAATCTGGCCAGTATAAAATGCGGTAATATACATTTCAGTATGTTACTGAATATCATTAACGTTATTTTATTATTGTTATTATTATTATTATTATTATTATTATTATTATTGTTATTGCTAATGGCAACCGTAGTGTTGAAGGACATCAGACCTTTGCCAAACACGTCGTCGCTTAAGTCGAATGGCCTCCAGGTTGACCGTAATCGAAAGTTTTCCGAGCGTATTTATTCAACTCCTGCAATATTTAAAGCAATATCCAAACTTTTCGGCTCATTGGGCTGCTCTGATCACAAAACTGACTTGACCTTTCCAGCATTTTCTTTAAGATTTGTAAATTTCGCACTTCAATTTTTAGTTAGCCTTAAGTTTTCATTTCACGACGCTCGAGTAAAGTTTGACAGCGGCGTGATTTTCCTGGAGGAGAATCGCAATTCTTTGCAACTTATAGCAACCAATGAGATTGTTCCATTTTGCATAGACTGACAGATTACGTTCAATGGCTTTTTTGGCCAAAGTGGAAAAAGGCCGGCTTTCGCTCAAAGATGTTGAAAGAGAAAAAGTTTTATCTGCATAAGGTGGTCTCGTTATTATATAAAACAAATAGATTCCATCAGTGACACACTCGGCTATCGCCTCGTGTGCCACTTTTTTCCTCTTACCACATCTTGACGTCATCTGTGATCTATTACTGAACAGACGCACGGCAACATGGAATCTATTTGTCAAATATTACATAATCTCACAAAAAGCGTAACCAACCACATGACATTGCTTTCTCAGCTCAAAGGTAAGGGTAGTGCCTGTTTAACAATATTTACCCTGGTCCCAGAGGTTTTTCTTAATTTTTCTCCACTTGAGATGAGAGAGCCGCTGACACAATGCAAATCGTCTGTAGTATCCCGCGTAGTAGGCGTTATTGGGGGGGGGGGGGGGGAGG
>Ga0126343_10001636_pt1 | contig 10788 bp, 3 predicted proteins | sample Cyp2metagenome_FD_92531 | JGI IMG/M metagenome (GOLD analysis project Ga0126343, IMG submission 92531) | Coral microbial communities from Lord Howe Island, Old Settlement Bay, Australia - Cyphastrea 2 metagenome | ecosystem: Host-associated > Invertebrates > Cnidaria > Coral ... | reverse complement strand
AGTAACAGCTGTTGTTAAGTTTCACCCTTTGTTGCCGATTCCTTAAAAAGTCAATGATCCAATTGACGATAGTTGGCTTAACGCCAAGGCTGAACAATTTGGCTATCAACAAATGGTGATCAAAGAGAGAAAGAATTGTAGCTGGAAAATTGTAGCTGGATTATCATCGATTGTTCTATAAGGTTTAAGTTGAGGGATTGAATGGCTTGCACACTTTCCGATCATCCGTCATCATCTGTTAGCAGCAGATATCAGGATTAATATTAACGCAAAGTTAATATTAATATTAATATTTACGATCAAACTCGACCTTTGCCATGCAGGAAGTTTAGACAGTTAAATTAATAAATAGTCCCACATAAAGAAACAGTAAATTAAACGCGAAAGCATTGAATTGATTTCATAAAACTTTACGTACCTCGCTTGAAGGTTTCTTGATCCGTAAATGTTGTATCGTTGGTTATAGCGACGTCAAATATACAGCTGTGTAAATCGTTGTCGGAAATATTCAAAGATTTGCACATGCTTGTCGCTACCTGTGCAAAAACATAGCAAAACCGAAAAAAAAGGTTCAGAAATTACTGGCAATATTCAATAGCCATAAATCTTCTACGACTCCAAACTGGAACACATAGAGTGTGCTTTAAATTACGATTGAAGCAACGATTGTTATCAGTGAATCACTATAGAAAGTACTCGAACATCGCTTAGAAGACATGGTCATATAGCATTCACCATCTAGAGATATCTTACGAGCTCACAGTGCGACCAGCTGCCATAATTGTAGATCTGTTTCATTTGCTCAATAAATTGCGATGTGAGCTATTGGATGTTAACAAAAAAACACCACTATAACTAAACGAACGTTCTGATTGGTTGAGCAGCCGGTTTTTCATGTAGTCTCCTTCTCAGCCATTTTTTGGGATGTCACGCAACGCTCACCCCCCCAAAACGGCTGCTCACATCCGAACAACATTCCTTTCCAGTAATAAACGAATCACAGCTTTCGTTCCATTTTCAAGAACGTTTTAGCGCCAAATTCGCCATTTTAAACTTGTCCAATCAGAGATCATCTTTTATCTCCCCATCACATGGTGGGACAATAGGCGACAACGGCGACTCATGAATTGAAATGAAGAGGCTTTCCTTCTCACGTATTCCAGATTCAAAATACATGCAATGCGGAGCATTGTCATCGAGAAGGACAATAGGGCACGATGTCTTCGTTAGTGTGCCCTTCGTTAATTTATCGAAACCATTTGTCGAAAATATGTCGAGCCTGAACTTAGGCGTGTAAACATCTAGATTTCAATAATAAACAACTAGATTTCAATAAACTCGATCGGATAGCTGCAAGAGACAAAGACCTTCGCTAAACAAACGTGTAGGTTTCTCGCGGTAAAGCTACGGCGTCTCGCGTCTCCGAAGAAAATCGTACGAGAAAAAATATGATATCCGTGATAATATAAGAAACTGCCTACTGAACTTGCAAACAGTTCTAATCACAGACGGGCCCGGCGCACAATGAATAATGCAAGTTAGTAACATGTTTACGTTTAACTTCATATTTTGTCCCTCAAAAGCAAATTCGAGGAGATTTAAAAGCATATCGTGCGATAGAACTGACCTGAACAATGCTTTAACATATGGCAAATTACAGAGGTGTCAAACTTTACGAGGCGACTTGCAGATAACAGCAGAAGCCAATCAGGCCTTTGCCACAACAAATAAAGACTTGCCACAGCACGATCTAACGGCTCAACGCTACTTAGAGTTACTCCTTAATACTCAACAAGTGCCCTTCATGAAAACGAGTGATTGGCCGCAGTGATTACCTTGCGTGTCTTTATCACTCACAGTGTATCATTTTATTCGAATTAAATTTCCATGATCAATGCATGTCACATCCTTATTTTTCGCGCGAGAGCTTGCGTCATTCGTACTTTGCTGTCATGTGATTGGTCTGTTCAACAGACCGCAAGCAAACCACAAACACAATATAGAAAGGAATGTTGTTCGGATGTGAGCAGCCGTTTCTTTTGGGGGTAGCTTTGCGTTACATCCCAAAAAACGGCTGCGAAGGAGACTAGTTTTCATGATGCTCTGTACAGATTGCAAACACACGGTCATCACTTATCACTGGATTGTCCTAGTCCGCTTCCGGTTAACATAGCCTGATGCACAATTTGAGAATGTACTTTGGGGTAAGACGAAGTTAGTTACGTAAACCTTGGGTAAGGTTTCTGATGATCTCGTGTGGTCCACCGCTGTGTTCAACTGTATTAAAAAAAAAAACGTTGTTACCTCTAACAAAGAACTCGGAATCCCATCCAATGAGTAAACAGGAAGATACAACGGATCCGTATAAGTCAGATCCATGACGTCTTCGTGGTAAAAGTTTGACGAGTTCCAGGACCAAGAATCAAGTCTCCCTGATCCATTATGACAATCTTTAATTCTCCCTTAACAGTAAGAGTGGATATATTTGTTAGTACGCATTGTTTATGAGGTCGATATATATTGCCTTTCCATGCTATAATTAGCATGTATAAACCACACAAATGAATGGTACTTTTCAGGCGTTCTTATTGGTTAACTCGGAGGTAAATTTAGCGAAGTGCTATTCATCCCCGGGTAGGAATTCAATGACATTTCCGCTCATTTGTCGGTTTATCACCGATTTCAGTATTGTTGGAACATTACTACTTACATGACTCCGCAAACTGTACAGCGTCGTTGTAAAGAGTCCCATCTGGCCCCATGAAGTCATTTGTTGCATTGTTGTCCATGAAGCCACACAGTCCCTCAGTGTGACCTTTGTACGTGGCAGTGGGCGAATAGAGAACATTCAAATACTGCCTCTTCATCACACGGCTGTGTCGAACGTCGATGGTTACAGTGACTCCTGTTAACAACAAGCAAGAAAAATCACCATTAAGTTAGAAAAAAACCTAAATCAAGCTGGTATCGAAACGAAGGATAACTAAACAATCTGCCATTTCGTTTAGAAAAAAGCGTTAACGTGTAAGCTTACGGTCTACGATCTAAAGGGAACAGACATACGACATGCAACGTTGATCCACTCTCTACGTTTCCTGGTGATCCGCATAACTTGACCACTGACAATTCACAAGTTATGAATATAAAAATCCGAACTATTGGAACAGACGTTATTTTTCGCAAACTGCTCGACTCCCAAACTCGTTCACAATATTCCTCGGTTGTCCTCCGGGAATGTAGAATTTAGCTGCAATCAGTCGGGACTGTCCGGGTTTCAATTCCTATCCTTCAAGCCCTGAGAGGCTCCCTTGGGTCCTGCACTTAACTTTTAAATACAAGGGCATCAGAGGACAAGGCTGTTTTGGAATACCCCGACACTAGTGGCCCTAAAGACTCTAGGGTAATGAAGTAACACTAGTACAAGTTATGGTCCAAACCCTTCGATATGGACCAGAGAAGGTCTCCGATCAGCTGCATCTAAAACAATCAGAGAGACAATAATTGATATATATTGTATACTCGCCTGCATCGTACTGCAATGAAATAAGCGCAACACTGTTCTCTTCAGCTTCAAAGGCAAAACGCCTCTGACGATCTAACAAAACTGTGCCATTGTTGATATCGATAGGTTTTGAAGAGTTGCTACTAATATTTATTGACATTCCATTGATTCTGTTGGGAAAAAAAGAACAGATTATAACCCCACGTGAAACTGCGACTCAATCGAAAACCAGTACCTGAACAACGATCAATTTTAAAATGCTCGATCTCGTTGAGCTCTATACTTGAGCCTGCGTATGGTCAAGTGATACTGGTCAGCGGCTCCCTCGTTTTGACAGGTGTCAGCTGGTCAAAACTCGGATGTCCAATATCAAAGATTTACACGGTAAAACAAGGCTGTATGCTTCGGTTAACCTATTAGCTGGAGAAAGGGCACCATCTTACGCGACTTTCGTCGTGGTGAGTATGCGCTTACGAGCAGTACGGCTAGAAATAAATTCATGGGTTAGTCGGAAAAGCGTTCGGAAAAGCGGTTTTAAACTGTAACACTGTCTCAATTTTACACATTTTACAAGCATAGTAAAGAGAGATAATAAATGAGTATTCGGGGTTGAACACGTCATACAAGCAAACGAATGCGGAGGAATTTCTCTTACATCCAAAACGCGACATTAAAACAAAAAAAAAAGGTACGGTCAATTTATAGTTGAATGCTGCCATGCATGCAAAACTAAAAAAAAATGGTGTGAGGAAACTAACAAAGCAAATACATGACAAGACAATAAATCTTGGAATGATATAGTTCATGATTAGCTTGTAGGCATGGGTATTCATTTAAACATACCTGAGAATGGGCGTGTCTTCCACGTTTTCAGTCTTAAGGGTCATAACTGTCACTATACTCTTGCCTGCTTTAAGCGCAACTCCACCAATAAGCGACGCTCTTTCATAATAATAAAAGCGAAATTGAAGCTCAAAGTCGTTTCGGACACTTTTACAACCCCAGAATTCTCCAATGCCGAAAAAGTCGAAATTTACCCCTAAGAAAAAACAAAAAACAAAAACAAACAAACAAACGAAGAAAACAAACTGTCAAGCTTGTCAAGCCTCTGTTGGTTTTAGTACTAATGTAACTCATAATGTTTTGATTTTTAAACGCTGTATATTTTTTAATTGTTATTTATTTGATTGATATATCACTAAACAAAACCGTTGCTTCTTACCATCTAAGGTCTCAAGATGCGGGTCACCTCCGCCATTTGCAGATATTCTTTCACAATATTCACCTTCCCATCCTCCGAAACACTCACATTCTGCTTCACATAGTGGCAATATGACAGGTTTTCCATTCCCCGAACACTCTGTCAAATCAAGAGAGTCAAAGCATTTTTTTTCCAAACGGTATAGTTTTTTGCCAATAGTTATATGATTCTGTCTGTCAATAATTCCATCAGCATTTCCGCCCTTTCAAATTTCAGACTGTTACTACGCCTGTCACTAAGACACGAGCTCAGATGTTCAAAAGCACTCAAACAAGCCTTTTAACAACGTGTGAACTCTGAAGTACAAAACTTGAAAGAGTATTTTCGTTTTCGTCAATCATAACTAAGATGGAAACAAAAAGACATAAAATAACCAAATGTTCCTTGGAAGCAAGAAACACAAAAAATGGGTCAAAGTCTACCGATAAACTCTGCAAGCGTGACGTTTGAAACCTGTTGAAGTGAATATCTGTTTTCCAGAGGAGGCAGCAAAACATCGCAACTGTTTCTGGGGCATGCAGAGTTCGCCCCAGTAAAGCTTGAAGGTAAGACTTATCCTTAACTTGAATTCCAGCATCGAGTTTCCTAACAGCAAGGAAGTGTATGTCCACAATCTAATGACAGATATTCTACATACCCTGATTGGGGTGCATATCGGGCTGCGTGCAGTAAGGTCCCATTCTTCGCCCAGCACAAGCATGATCTTCTCCACATTCAAGTCCCGGGGCCTTACTCTGATTGGAACTTAAACCAAACAAAAACAACGGAAGTGATCATAGAGCGAATTGTCGCAACATCAACATTAACATGGTCAAACAAACTGGTCCAGAAGATGGGAAGAAAATCTATCATATCCATGACCATAAGATACTGGGAAAAAGCATTTACCTCCCTTCAAAGTCTATGTATAAGAACCATATGTCTTAACTCTCCCTATAAGATTGGTGAGAGTGTATGATCTTTGCTTCAGATAAAATCTGGGATTTTAGTGATAACTAAAACAGAACCAGCGGTATAGTTGTTGTCATGACAACGACGCGTGTCATTTTGTTCCTTCTTTAATTTGATGTTTATTCCTGGTGCCAAGTTTCAAGAACACTGCTTTAATATTTCTAGATTTATTCTCGACTGAGTGTTGTGCTGCTTTAGTGGAACAGCCTATGACGTCATTGCTTTCCTCATTTGCATAATACAAAAAACGTAAATATCCCTAAAACGAAAAACGATTTTCCAAAATTAGAAGATAACGCCATATTTTTTTTTACTTTAAAAAGCCTTTCAAAAAAGCAGCATCTGGAGGCAGCGTGGCCGAATGGTTTAGGGCGCTGGAGTTGTATACCGGAGGTCCCGGGTTCAAGGCCTCCACCCTGCCACTAGCGGAAATTGTTTCTCGGTAGTCCCGAGCTCAAATCCTCGGTCACCCTTTGTTAATAGCCAACTGGTCTCCTCCTGCTAGTTGAGACTTTTAACTCTGTTACGTTTATTTGAAATATTTGTTTCCTTTGTTTAAGTGGCATGCCTCTAAGCAGCTAAGTGCATGACCACCATAAGAAAGTTTTTTTTCTCTTTTTTCTTACTTCATGGGCACTTTAACGTGACAAACAATTGACATCGCAATTCCATCAACAAAGCTAAACCAGCTATTCGGTGTCACTTCGAGTTTCCACAGGATTCAAGGACGTTCGCGCTAACTGTTTCTGCGCATCCTTCTACGCCCGCAAATTCACACGCCACGTCATGCATGAGCGCGCGCGCTAAGTAATAAAATAAACAAATGATAGGGCAGATGCTATAGCTTTTCCTGGATTGAACGATCTTGGACGTACCGTGATCCCTGTTTTTCTTTTGATGGAGCCTTTTCTCTACCAATGTTCTGCCTTAAGAGCAAAAATGAAGAAAATCTATCGACTAGAAGTTCGATTTTTTCGCAAAATGCACGATCGAATCATGTCTTTTTAGCTCTCCGTTCATCGGTGCGACAGTTTTAAATGCCTTTTCAAGGATTAAGTTTCAAGTGTGAAAACGCTGGTAAAATTTGCAACTATTTACGCAACAGAGCCACAGACTAAGATCGTTTGCCTCCGTTGACTCACTTTCTTTATTTTAAGCTGTAAACCCCTGTAGAATATGCTGAATTACGTACCCCAATTTATCAAAATCAGGGTAGTTTTTCACACACTTTATATTTGAAACGAAGATGATGACTCCCAATTGTTTTTCGCATTTCTGGCACAAGTAATTCATTATCTGACTGCGGGAAAAATTTTTACAAACTCTATTGAGTGGAAAATTTTCGCACGAAAATATAGATATACGATCGAATTCCTTAGATATAACTGTTTTTCAGTCAACGATATCCCAGAACAGTCGACATGTTGAATCAGCCTCCCTGATTCTTGTCTTCTTTTTTTCACATCAGAGATTACCGTAGATCCTCGAATTAGCGTACCCTCGAATAAGCGCTCCCTTCGAGATAAGCTCACCTCCTATCGGCCATAATTTGAAATAAGCGCCCCCTCCCCTCCCCCCCCCCAATTTGTGGACGAGTAATAGAACAACAAAGGCCGCATGGTGTTTGTCGTGTAGTACTTGATTTGCGCATTGTTTCAGTTTGTGAGCAGATTAAGTTTGGAAAAAAATACAAGTACTAATGGTGCCGCAATTTAACCTTTAGGATCAGCTTTTAATGCCCATAAACAGCTTATGTTGCTGTTAACGCGTAAATGATGTATTTAAAAGAAAATTATCATACAAGGCCACGATTTGGCAAAAATGAAATAAGTGCACCCCACCCCCTCCTCCCCGCCTCGATTAAGCGCCCCCCCCTTTAATAAGCGCTCCTGTCTTCTCCTAAATTTGAAATAAGCGTCCCGGGACCTAATTCGAAGATTCAGGGTACTTAAGCCTGGCTCCAAAGTAAATAAGCATATTAAGTAAGTAAGTATATATATTAACACACGTTATTACTCTAATTACTTTAACTTTCATTCTAAACAAAGGAAAATGCAATTTTTGGAAAACGCGCCTGCAGTGGAAATGATACTGTTTTCATCGTTGTTTTTCACTAACGGTTAACCTTAGGGTATATAAATTCGGACGCTAATATCTCCTTTCCCTAGGCTTCTCTCTGTGGTCTGTCAGGGGTTACGAAATAATGAACCGAGGCACATACTCATTTCCATTCTTCTTTCTCTTTCTTCGCCTCTTTTTGTCTGGTGGTTTCGAAGGGTTTTCTACAGGGGGCCTAGGTGCTGGTGGCTTTGAGGTGGGTCCCACGCATATCTATCCAAAGCAAAAGGCAAAATACATTACTGCATGTAATCCCCTTATATGCAGCTTAAGGTAAATCATTTAGTAACTGAGGTTTTCTAAACTGCATCGCCGGTTAAGAGCATCATGTCGGATGCCGGTCTTTGGTATGGCAATTCATATCATAAGTCAAGTTATTTTTGGCTAGCTCCGTGAGCGGGCAAGATGAATCAAATCCTGCGCTGTGATTGGCTACCCGAGCGGGCAAGATGGAGCTATCTTGCCCGTTCGGGACTACCCGCCGTTTCCCGCAAGACGGAGAAAATTTCCCCGAAAGTCATATAATGAATCATTTATTGGCCAAGCATGTACGGTCAAGATGGCTTGATATTGGCCTCGTTGTTGTTGTTTTTGCGAGATTATGGACTTCAACTCCGCCTCGGTCCATAAAAACGCAAAAAAGGAAACTTGGCCAACATCTTGCCACCTTGGCCTCACACTTGGTCAATAGCCCATACCTAAGGTCGCATTATTATTGGTTCTTATTCCTGATCTATTGGAGGATAGACACATATACAGATGACTTGACCAGAAATTTTTTGGTTTCGTAATTATATTAATCCTTTAAGAGCCAATCGTTTGGAGTCTGCAGGTAAATGTACTTTATACCACTTGCAACGTCAACAACTTAGGCTTCAATAGATATTCCTGATAAGCATATAATATAGAGCTTGGATAGATCTACCCTCACAGCTGTCCGTTTCAATGACGACGTAGCTAATTGAAAACAACGAGAGCAGGTTCTGGCGCAAATAACCCATTACACCTAAAATCGATCAAGGTTCTCTTTCTAGGCTTTAAACATAATCAACACCGCACTCTTTATGGATGGCAGGAAGAATATGAAGAGCAAAAGCTGACAAGGGTAAAAGGGGCAAAAAAAAAAATTGTATCAGGCCAGCAAAAAGGTCTAATTTTTGGCTTATGAGCATATTCCAAAATAAAGCATTGTACAGTTTTGGTACCTATTCCTCATTAAAATCTTGCTCCTTAGTACCAAATCGCTTTTGCAACAAAGCTGAAGCCAATTCAGGGTCGTGGCAGCCAAAAACCCGAGTTGACGACAAACAAATAGCATATTTTTTTTATTAAACTGGCCCATCAAAGGATTAACAATTAGATTATGAGCTCGAGATTTCTATCGCGTGATAGTTTACGAGGGTGCAGCTAGAGTCAACTATCACGCATAGAAGCCCAGCCCATTATGTAAAGGACTTTGAACTTTGTAGTTTGGTCAAGTGCACTATTGTGTCGTCCATCTTCTAAGTGCCTTACTTAAAACTTCTTGGTCCAATAAAGTGTTACTTTTGTGTTAGATTACCTTATCACTTGAAACTGGACAGATACAATCCCTGAAATTCAATACGTATATATAAATTAGATAGTCTATTTTAAAATCAGACTAATTACGATAGCAAGATTCTAAAGAAGACAACAACACACCCAGGACTTCCACAGAAACAAACTGATGAGCTTTCTCTCGGACCAATAGTAATATTTTTTTTTGTTTTAGATCATTGCTGACCGGTGAAAGAAGGGCGTTGGCAACTCATCTTCATGCATGCATGTACAAGCCCGTGTTTCGTTTTCAATTCAGCAGTTTATTAACGTTATTTCATAAAGTTGTTTTGTCCTGCTAGACCGAAGATTTTTCCCCAGTATTACTAACGTTTATACTCACTAACCAAACAGTTCATAATTCTGGTTATTTTTGGAAGTACATGCCGAGTCGCCATTCACTCCTGCGATGTGCCACTACTAAATTTTTATTCACGTCTATGATCATCTACTTATAGTGGTTTCCTGTTGTGAAGTTCAATCATGACGGCTTAGCAGATCTCTTAGCTCGATAAAAATCATACTGATCTTACCTGGTCCATTTCTTAAGAGAAAATCCAGTGTTAAATGACAATTGCAATTGTTTTTCAAGAAAACCAACCGAGACACCAAATGTCAGGTCAGAAATTCCATAAGAGCCTTCAATTTTAGCTGGTGTTTTTCCCCGGCACTGGCTGGAAGGGTAAGTCACTGAAATCCCCGCTTGAAGTGGTACACTCGCGAACAGAGATAAAGAAAGGTCCACAATATCAGCAGCTGCTACAGCTACAATATAGAAAATAATTTCACCATCTTTTAACAACGATAATTATTATCTGGCTAGCTCCGTGAGCGTGCAAGATGAACCGAATCCTGCAATGTGATTGGCCACTCGAACAGGCAAAAATGGCGTTAAATTGCCCGCTCAGGACTACCTACCGTGTCCCGCAAAATAAAATTTCCCCGAAAGTCATATAATAAGAAAATCATTTGTTGACTAACCTTGTGCGGTCAAGATGGATGGATATTGGCCTCGATGGCTCTTTTTTTTGCGAATTTACGGCCCTCGACTCCATCTCCTTCAATAAAAACAATGCCTATCCAGCTATCTTGACCTCACACTTCGTCAATAACCCATATATGTGGCTGTTATCTCCTGCAACGGAATACTAGTCATCTTTTCGCTGAGAGGCGTAGTGGTCAAAAGGTTACTGAGTTAACGTCGGCATCGAGGATGCCGTGCTATTGGCTTGCGTTTTTTTTTTTGAGGCGGGGAAGGGGGGGGGGGGAAGGGGGGGGCTTTAATTTAGACTTCAAGAGGGGTGCCATCTCTTCAAAATTTAGGCCATATTAAAAACGTGAGAGGTAATTAAAAAAGTCAAAATGAAGGAAACACTCT
>Ga0126343_10001635_pt1 | contig 10789 bp, 5 predicted proteins | sample Cyp2metagenome_FD_92531 | JGI IMG/M metagenome (GOLD analysis project Ga0126343, IMG submission 92531) | Coral microbial communities from Lord Howe Island, Old Settlement Bay, Australia - Cyphastrea 2 metagenome | ecosystem: Host-associated > Invertebrates > Cnidaria > Coral ... | reverse complement strand
GTCGAAACAAGGATGGTATGTAGCATGATAATGATGTGTTGACAGATTGTCACAATGACTTGTCAACATTTCATTAAAAGCAATTAGTGAAGAAAACACTATTTCGTCCAGAACTTCTCATAGTAACAATATTTTTACGAAATTCTTTCTAAAAAACAAAGATAGGAATAAGATCTATCTTTGTATCGTAAAATATTTTTTTCCGCAAAATGCTGACATTTGGGGTGGGATGCTACCTTAAGTTTTAGATTAAGATTAAGGAAGTTTTAAACACTTACGCGAAGGACTGGACCGAGAGTTCCATGAATTTGAGGTTTCCATGAATTCGAGATTTCGATGAATTCAGAAGTTCGATGAATTTGATAGTTCGCTAAATGCAAAGGTTCAACGAATATAAAGCTTCTACGAACTCCAGGTCTCGATAAATCCAATAGTTTGATGAATTAAACTTTTTATATTAACATAAGTTAGTGGAGTTTAGTGTTTCTACGAATTCAACAGTTCAATGAATTCGCAACATTTCGAAAGATTAGTAAAATTTCTATAAATTCCGTCAAGTATTCGATGAATTTGGACCTTTGGTGAATTCATATTTTGGTGAATTCACACGTTTGAATTTTGAACCCAAAAAAGCGCCATAATATTCTGAGTTGTTCTCTTTCCGCATGTTTCATTCAACTCAAAAAGTGACCAGCCCGCGGCAAATTTTCATACCATCCGTTACTTCGTTTAGACCAAAATGAAATGTCTTCATCACCATCCAGTCGTCAGGAGGCGCAGCCAGGCAAAGATGGAGCATAGAGCAAGTGGAGCATAGATTATTCAGCCCTGTTTGGAGCATATATCTGCGAAAAATCGACCTGCCCTGGTCCCCACTTGTTAGTGCCCCTGGTATTCCAAGATTGTGCCGACATCACTGCTCGTATCCAGCAAGGACCTCTTTTGTTATAATTTCACCTTGAAGTAATTGTTAAATAGTTTTAATAGAAGGTCCCTACGGCTTTCTATTGTCCTAGGGTTGCCTTACGAATTCAAACTCAAAGGTATTCTCGTCCCCGCCCCGGTCCTCCAGGGGCCGGGAACTACAGGAAACGAATTGATTTAGCCTCGTTCACAAGCGCCATCAAGGGCCTGGGAATTATCCATAAGGCCTTTCGGTTCCTTCTTGGTTATGCGTTTGTCGTAAACACTGGAAGAAGCGAGGGGAATTGACTCCGATGAGGGAGCAAATCTCCACGAAATGAGACTGCAGCCCGTCTAGAGGTTTTATAATGACTTTCACCTTCTAGCAATTTCAAGGTTAGTATTTCAACGACGGTATACGAAAATTTACGAGACAGATTCTCTAACTGCTGCTATATCACGTTACTAATACGTGATCTTGTAATTATAATGAAGTTCCTTCGACCAAGATGCTAAACACTCGTCGATACAACAGCCAAACTCTGTATGAAGATATACTGAATTTTAAAAACGTATTATTTCTTTTTACACGACCGATCTATTTTCGTTTTGATCTTCATTTGTCTGATCGAGGTGTTTTTGAGATGTACAGCTTCCTAAAATAGTGCTTACTAAGCTTATATAACACGACTCATGTCTATAAACGGTACGGCTGTGAGCCATGGTACCGTTTTACCATCTTTGTCTCAAGATTTAGGTGCATTGAATGTATTATATCAAACTGAAATTCTGCAGATGTCGATACCTCGCCGCGGAAGTGATTTATTCATGAAAGCTATTAATAATAAAATATTCCCCGAGAAGTATACTTCCGGTTTCGCTTTCTGCTCATCATCAAAGCAACTAACAGTGCAAAACTGAGACCAGTAAGGACTAACATTGTCTGCAGACGTTGATTTTCTAACAATCAGATGTGTATAAGCAAGAGTGAGGTAGCTGAACAAGTATTGTTGCGTATCAGAACATTGAACAAGTAGCTAAATTTCTTTGTGAATGTTATCCTACACCCCTTCATAATCTGACCTTCAGGTAACTCCTTGCAAGCATTTTGGTGGCAAATGTAGGATGAAATATATGAAGTTATCTTCAAATTCTAGGGAACATGTTAGTGGCCATTTCATTGAGGAATATGTATCTGCTGTTAATCACGTAGTTGTGTTTTGATTTTTTGTCATTTGTCTACAGATAGGTTCTTGTTTTATCTCTTCAGTCAAGTATGTGGAATATTTGTGGAGTGACCTTGCTTTCCTTCGCATTCAGCCACATCTCTTAACTTTACAGACTGAGGTGGTGCTGAAATTAATTTCTAGGGAAATCATACCAGGGATTTGAAATAACTGGGTCAGCTTAAACTATGAAAACAACAGAAATATGTGATCAACATGATGGAATGTATTTTTTGTAGACTGAGAGACATGGTGTGCAGATAGTAAATGGTCAGTGTCCTCTATAAGCACCGGTGATTGGCAAAAATCACCTTCTGCTATTTCAGAACGCGCTGGCTACTCAAGATAAAAATGATATTTCATAATGAAAATTTAAATGAGAAACAGTCTTGAAGTTTTACAAGTTTTCTATACCTTTTCATTACCTCTCCAGGGTAAAAATTTGAAATTCGGCTTTTAACTTGGAAACAAAGGGAAAATTGCGAATAAGGAAACTACTCTCGCTGTATTTAAGGTCAGCGGTTTATGTCCAATGTAAGACTGACACATAGATCACGTAAAAAATGCCCTCCTCGTTGCCAAGGAAAGCAATGTGTTGAAGTTCTAGTTATGGTGTTCAGTAAGGTAAATTTCTTAGGATATAGTGATGTTTGGGAGAACCGTGAATTGGATTCTTTTGAACATTCCCCTTAAATGAAAAACTCCCACGGCAGTGGCAGTGGGAATTTAAAGTGTCATCACCATATCAATTACATATCATTCACATTTTATGTGATGTATTGCATGGCCTAGTGGTTAGTGAGCCGGATTTGTAATCCAAAAGTCCCAAGTTCAAATCCTCCTACCTGTTAGCAAGTTGGATTTGTGATTTGTGTTTTGGTGGTCCTGCATTTAACTCTTCCATGTCTTGTATGTAGCCAGCTGGTCAGTCTGCCATCAGTTGGGATTTTTATTACGGGTTCTGTTCTGTTGACAATATTTGTTTATTAACCTACGTGTATAGTGTCCTGAGATAGCACAGCAACGTGTTAAATGTAATTTATTTTAAGTTTTCGTTTGTCGTTGTTTCACTCTTAAAGGTGCCTTGCATGGACTCAATAAAAAATGTTCGTACAAAACCAAACGATAGTTATGATAGATAAGCATCTTCTTATACAATCGCATTCTTGGTGTGAGAGCTCTCATCTTTTACTGATGTCTGACGGCGAAAAGAGCTCTGAGGAATTATATGACAGAGCTTCTTATTTGGACTTTTGTTTAAACAATGAAAACATTTTTGCTTAGTCAATATGTTCCTAAATTCAAACATGCGTGTAAAGTTTCTTCAGGCTTTTGAATGTCTGATTGCTATGCAATTCAAAGATTGTTCTTGTATTTGTATTCCGTACTGTTATCAGATGTTTTTTTGTCTGTAGACAACACGAAAAAAGTTTTAGAGCAAACCTTCCCCCTTAAGTTACAATATTTAGGTATGTTTAAAGGAAAATCAGAAACAGAAAAACATCCTTATATAGCCCCCACAGTTACAGAAGTTGATTGTAGTTTGTATAAAATGTTCAGTTTATGTCTAGTCAGTGCATATAATGGCCCAATGACTTTTAATTATTCAGTTGAAGAATTGAATAGAACAATAAATTATTGTTCTTAAGCAGTGAACAACAAAATTGGATCACCTAAGCTTGACTGATATTGGAATTTACTGTAGTTTGATTCTCAAGATTTTAAGTTCCTTGCATTTATAGTTTTATACGATCAATTATTGTACAGTTTTAGTTTTAATTTTTAGAATATACTAGTGACATGGATTACCTGTCAACTAGCTGATTAGCGAAGCATAAACCCCATGTTTAATGAAGTATCATATCATATTCTATTGTAAGCATACATGCTTAGCAATTTTGACTGTAAAGGAACTGTAAACAAACTAAAGCTTCTTTGCATTTTTTCAATGAAATACATCAGCGTCTATAGTGCAGAAGTATCAATACAAGAGTTGTTTTGGCTGTACAATGCAGCGAGGCTGAGCATGTGACCCATTTCCATAAAATTATGGGCTATCTAACAAATGCCAGAAACAAAAAAGGCTTGTTGAAAATATCAAAGTGGCCAAGTTTTAGGTCCCCATCAGTAGAGAATGAGATTTTAAGACAGTCTGAATTTTTAAAAGAATAAGATTTGTGTGGATCATGTTGCTGGAGAGTAAGACCTTGCTCTCCAGCAAAATGTTCCATACAGATCTTCTAAATTGAAACTGTTGAATGAACTTACTCTTTAATTCCAGGGGACTAGGCCATTTTGATATTTGTGTATGTTCTTTCCATTTCTAGCATTCTTCAAGTTACAGCCCATAAAAAAATTTAGTCATGTGACCCCAGCTGCAAAGGGTCTAGTTTAGCTATGCTTAAGCAGATTGCTCTAAAAGAGTCAAGAATGCAAAGGTTCGGGGTTAGGAATGATGCAATTAAATTAAATCAAATAAATTTGAGAAGTAATGCTTGTTTTGATTATGTGGAAAAATTTGCGCAACACTTTTTCCACGTATTGGCACTAAAGCAGAAAACTATGTTTGATTGCTCTGAATTTTAGAAGTAGAGTGTTACTTAAATTTAAGAGTGTACAGAATGCCTGCCAATACATGCTTCACAACACCTTTCTGTTTTTTGCCCCAATATAGATTTTCTGTTGAAATGTACAGTGCTGCCCAAAAATTGCACAAATGAATATGTTTTTTTAGCAATGCTAAGTTCAGCTTGATCTCAAAATAGTTTTTAATACGACTTTTCCTAAAGTTGTTTTTTTTTGCGAATCAGAGGGCTGCCGCTGTAAATTTCAATTGTTTCATATCGTTTCTGTTTATCTTAATCCAATTTCTTTTGAAAAATAAGATTTTAGAATCAGGTAATTCTACTTGGCTGCAGAATTTAATCAATTTGAGATTTTTCAATTCCTGTTTAGATCTTTTTTTTTCAAATTCTCATTAGCTCCCTCTCAATTCAGTATGCATAAAAGTATCTCAAGATTATCATGCTACAAAATAAAACTGGTTGTTTCTTCCTGCTGCATCTGATTGATTGAAGCTAACAAAGTGTCAGCTTCATATTTTGGAGGAGGAACTGGTAATTTTCATTGTAGCTTCTGAGGACTTGGCTTTCAGATTTACTTTTTTTTTAATCTTTCAAGTTTCAGTTCAGAATTTTGCAATGTAAGATGTTTGGCCAGGCATAGACCAGAAAAAATATTTTGGTTTGTTAATTCAAGTTTAAAATAACATGGTGGACAAACAAAGTTTTTTTTTATTGCAGTTGAAAAAAAGGAAGAGTGTTTATCTTCTCAGGATTCAAGTGTTCAACCCTAAAACGTTAAACACATCTTTCACAACGTATTGATTGTTTTTCTGCTCATCCATTTATGACACTGTTGCAGGAAGTTCTCACACGTGATGTAATCTTGAATAATGAGTAACTTTGTTTTTAGACTGAAAAAGACATCAAGCAGAGACCAAAGAGAATGGACAAACAAAGAAGTTTACTGCTGCAACAATATTGCGATTATCACTCAAGCAATGACAACAAAATCGTAGAGGAGTCACTTGTGAAACAATCCCGGGAATTCCTTACCTTAGCAAGGCCAGAATTCAGATTTATAAATTTGAATTTAGATGTTTATGGAAATCTGCTGGAACGAATCGCGGAAAATCATAAAAGCGATCAAGAGAGCATCTTAAAGATAAAGAGTGGATTTAAAAGCTTGGAGCAATATGGTGTAAACTTGTGGAAGTTCCCTTGGCGCAAAGAGTACCATACTATAAAGGTATGTTCTGTCTGAAATTACTCGTTGATGAGCTGACTATACAAGTTCTTACTATTTCTGGTCGTTCCTATGTAGAATTTAGGCACCTTAAGTTTGGACAACGAGTTTACGATTGAGTACAAGTACGATTTTCGCCATGGAAAATTACTAGCACTTCCCCCATGCAAATATCGGAAGTTTGTAAACTGTCAATTTTAAATGTATCAATCTTGTTGTGGTTTGGAGTCAAAGTTGAATTCAACCATAATAGTAATTTTAGTTCAATATATCGTGAAAGGACCGAATAAACAGCGTAGTGGCAAAAGTGATATCCCCGGTAGTTCGCATACTGTTTAAACGGAGGTGAATCAAAAGCAATAAATGAACGAGGTCTCTAACAATCTAAGAAAATTTGTGAAGAGCCCAAAGGTTCCTGTACGGGACCATGAAATCGTGGGTGTCCAGCACTTAAAGCTGTATGAGGAAAGTACTTTTTTCCAGTCGCCCAAATGCAAGAGGAAATCATAATCACTCGTGGCGTTGATAAACGTGTTAAGAAACGTCAAGGATACACCGCGAATGCAGTGTTCTGTTTAGCTTTGATGCATCTGTGAAAGTATGAGATATGTTTATTTGAAAAGCCTTCAGAAACTTGAACTCGAGTATAAACATGTAAGTTAAAAAGCGAGATCTTTTTTGAGTTGTAAGAAACAAGTTTTAAGAAACAACTATGGTTTCCTTCGAAGGTTACCTAGCAATGGCCTTCTCAATAGACTGGTTAAATTTATGTATTGTTCTTTATGACTGCCATGCGACATACAGACATAATTTTCCGTGGTGCGCAAATCATGCCACAGGCCCGTGCCATCTTTCAAACAAAGGAAAATACGTTGCGTAGTACCTGACGCACCTAGATAACATGAATGAATGAATGAATGAATGATTTGTTTTTATATACTGCTCATATCACATCATGTCTCATGGCGGCTTACAATGCTTTTGAGCAAGATCGAAGGTCAGCTTGTGACAGCTTGTGCAGAGTTGAAATCAAAGAGTTTCCTAGGTAGAGAGAGAGAGAGGTATTGTTAATCGCTTATTACAAATTCGAAGCATAAGTGTTTCTATACTGAGTTATTCTTCGCAGCTTTTTGTAAACAAAGACTTTTTATTTTTTCTCTGACAGCTTTACACGGCATTTTTTAAGTTCAACATCGAACAGCCGCTTCAAGACACAGAGGTCATTTTTGACATTTTAAGAGCTCTTGGCTACACAGGAAGAGGGCAGCAGGAAGTTTCCATCAAAGACCCCGACAGAGATGGTGCGATTTGGAAGTCAATGGAGCTCTTCCTAGTTCAGGTGGACTTACAAGTGATAATGGAAATTATAGATCATTTCCCTGAGAGCAAATTTACTTTAAAAGATATCGTCCAGATAAGGTCTAAAACGCGCGACGTAAAGCAAGCTATTACTTTTCTGGAGCAAAAACCCGCTAAACGAACTAAACGCGAAGATCCACGGGGAGATGACGTGTCACATCAACGGCACGGCTCAAGACATACACACGGTGAACGAATCGACTCCACTCCCTCTGATGCAGACGCCTCAGCTGACCAAAGCACAAGCAGAAAGCCAAAGCGCTCCGTGTTGTCAAAGGTTAGAGACGATGTTGCTGCTGACACGGATGATTCTTCTCCTGGGTCTACAGTTAGCAAGAGGAAGCCTTCAGGTGGCGCTCCTACAGGGTACAAACTGCTATCTGGAAACAGTGGCGCGCGTTTTCACAGTATCAACGGTGAACTAGTACCGGAACACGATTTATACGGTGTAAGTCCAGAAGGAAACCAAAGGAACGGCGTGACACAGCATAACGTTGATGCAAGTCACAGAGCGCTTCCTGAAGCAGGGTCATCCTATGCAGCAAAACAGTTAAAACATAACGCAGATCACAGCACGCCGTCCCAAGGTGCATCACCCTCTGAGTTAAAGCAGCGTGACTTTGATGAACGTTACAGCACTTTTCCTCAATCTGGGTCATTGAGGGATGCAAACCAGCAATACCAAGATCCACGTTACAGAACTTTGCCTCAAACTGGGCCATCTTACCCCTCTGACAACACTGAACGAAGCCAGCTTTACCATAGAATGCCTCACTCTGGGCGTCCATCTCACCCTGACGGCACTGAGGAGAGAATGGATTCAGCCATGACAACTTCACCCCACGAGACAGTGACACCATTGCATCTCACCAGTCAGTATTCTGGTGAACGCTATGCTGGATCTTTAAGAGATGACCGAAGAGGGAATGCTGTGTTCACTCAGAGCAGTTCGGTGCTTCCATCAGGTAAAGTTGATACTAATGGATATCATTCCACGAGTTCTTCAAGAACGGAGACACTCGTGCACGTGTCTGCTTTTGGCAATGCCAGGTATGCCAACCTTCAAGACAGCAACTACTTTGGTCAGAAGTTTACAGCGAACGAATCGGATAGACGTATGTCCACAAAGGGAAGTGCAGGACGGCATGACGACAGAGATGCAAAATACAGACCCACCGGAACTACTTCCTCTGAGCCGATGGAAGTGGAACAAAGAGAAGATTCTCGTTTGAGTCGGAATGATACCACTTCCCAACACAACGGGATGGCAGAGGGGGCATATGGAAAAACTACAGTGCAATCAGGACTAACATATTTAGACGCCACATTAAGACATCATTTAACCATTGAGTCTAATGTCCACGTAGCTGGCAAAGAATTACAAAAGGTCAGTAGTACGTCCAGTGATCATGGAAAGCAACCTGGCAGCGAACGTGTTACTGGTGCACAGGCCACAGGATCTAGAGCTGGAAGCTTAAAGGGAGCTCAGCCACCCAGATTTCACTACCAACCTGAAAATTATGTAACATGCAAAGAAGCTACTCGTAAGAGTGGATCCAGTGCCGCAGCTGACCTTAAGGATCATAGTGCAGCTAAAACTGAATCAAAAGATTCCTCACCTGGTCCATCACGGCGGACCTCAGCACAACAAGACCAAACTCCAGGGACCAGTTCAAAGAATGATACTCAAGATGAAATATCGCGTGAGAAAGGTGCCAAAGGTACTGCTATCTGCGAGTTTTGTGAGTTGCAAGGTGCAGTTATTTGCAGGAGCTGTCTGAAAATTGTTTGCATAAATTGTATGAGAATCTACACTACCGATCTTTGCGAATTAACCAAAGGGCAGCACACGTGGATAAGGTTGACGGACATCGAGACATCGGGTGATTCCAGCCAAGAGTCTGCCAATACAAATGAAGCCTCTGGGGATGGAGAAAACGATTGGTCGTGCTCCCGATGCACCCTTCTGAACGATCCAAAACACAGAATATGTGTCGCCTGTGGCGCAACTCGTGGAATTGGCGTTGTAGAGAACACGAAACCTGGGAGCAAAGTATGCAGGAATTGTACCCTACACAATGAAGAGACGGCAGCGGTGTGCACGGCCTGCCGCAACCCACTGTCCAAGAGTGAGACTGTTGTGTAGAGAAGAGCATGGTGGCCTCTGACAAATATTAAAGAAATACCAGGTGTAAGGTGTATTGTAAAATGTTGCCTTCCCTTAGTTCATTAGTTAAACGTTTCCCAGCGATCCAAGAAGAATTCCTCTCGTTAGTTTAGTTGTGCAAAACAAAGGGTAAAGCCGTTTGAACTCATAATTATACAAAATATTTGCCGATGCTTAATGATGTGTGAGTATATTAAGAGATACTTTTGGTGTACAAGTTGTGTGTGTCTGTAATGGAGAGAAGGGAGAGAAATGTTTAGTTTAATTGGTCGTTAAATTGCTCCTGCGCTAACAGAAGTATATTTTTAATGCAAAAAGAGACAAGCGGTTAAGTGACGATTTGATTCCTGTATGAATGAACTGCGTCATATCACGGTCAAGCAAGAAGGCTCGGCTGGAAGCTTACTGTTGATGCACGGCTGTTGCGAGGCACTTTGTTAGCCTTTTTCCTGATAAAAGTTGAGTGTTATAGCGGCCATTTTGATATTCTGAGTTCAGCATAAACGTAAACTGTGACTTTAGCTTATAGACTATCGATAGCTTAATGTCAAACTGTGAGTTACAACTTATAGTAGCTTTGAAGTGCACCAGACTTAGTTTCACCCATGGCAGTGCTATGCATGTGTAAAGGAACTCTGCTGATTACAAAGGCACTGTGAATGAAAATGTAACAGAGAATTTCAAGACAGAGTAGTTAATTAAGAAATCGGTGAATAGAACTCTTGGAACACGACGAAACTGGATCAAGAGAATTGAGAATCATGAGAACGTTTTCTTCCGTGACTTCTTGTTTGCTGTTCACAAAGTGTTTTGCAGTCGTAGAAAGCTATAATAAATTATAGGGGAGGTGTAAATATTCACTACAATTTTGTCCTAATTACATCAGTTTGTAGCTGCATCAATACTACCTATTCAGTGGGTCGTCAATGCTGATTGACGGTAATTTTACATTTTCTTTTTTGTAATCAGGAAGTAAAATCGTTTCTCAAACTTGTAATCTTGACAATTAAACAACAGTTTTTTTATGGTTTCCCGAGGTTGCTTAGGAACGTGACTGACGTATATGTATGAGGTCATGCTGACGTGACCATCGATTTTCCTAAATTGTGAGTTGTAGTTATGTAGCGGATCATGAAAATAACAGCTGAATAACATGGTATTGTTCAATAAAACTTACCACCGTTTTCGTTGATACGCGACTTTTAAAAACAAAACACTCGCGGAAACGTTTCCAAAATTTCCGTCAGTCTTACGTGTTATTGACAGATCGGATCGAAATCCACCAATCACAGCCACTAGCGTGACCTTCTAACTTTCTCTACGTCAT
>Ga0126343_10001634_pt1:7500-10800 | contig 10800 bp, 6 predicted proteins | sample Cyp2metagenome_FD_92531 | JGI IMG/M metagenome (GOLD analysis project Ga0126343, IMG submission 92531) | Coral microbial communities from Lord Howe Island, Old Settlement Bay, Australia - Cyphastrea 2 metagenome | ecosystem: Host-associated > Invertebrates > Cnidaria > Coral ... | reverse complement strand
TTATTTAATATGCTTGTATGTTATTTATTTATAATAAACACTTAATGACTGGTCCCGAGGGGAACAGGGAATTTTGTTTCCCGAGAATCTCGGGAAACAAAATTCCCTGTTCCCGAAGAGACCAGTCATTAAGTGATTTGTTATATAGCAAAGCAAATGGGTCAAACCGGTGGAAAACAAACGATTACTTTATTGACAAATGACGTGCAAGAGCGGTCAACATTTTGCGGGAAACGGTGAACTGTTTCCTGTTTGACGTCATAGTTTTCGCACTGTTGCCCGCTCATGGCATTTTGCGGGAAACAGTCATTGTTAGATGTCATCTGACCATGAACTATTATGAATGGGCGCGCTGTAGCGGGAAAAACGCCGGCTATATAGTTTGATAAAAATTATGATGCAATAGTTAAATATAGGTGTAATCAAGGATATACTGTACCTGCACAGACAAATTTACTGTTGGACCAGACGCGCCATTTTTATCAGTCACTGTGAAAATGAAAGAGAGCTTTCCAGATGGCAGCCATGAGTTAACACTGCTATTAGAGCCATCGTACAACAGCCCATGTAGACCATCCTGTAATTGATATTGAAACCGATAAGACAGGGGGGTGCTGTCACTTTCCCAGTCACTGCAGCTCAGGTTAAAAACAGTCTTCAGTGAGGTGCCATATGATGGAGTGATGGAACATGCTCCACCTTTAGGTGGTGATGCAACAGAGATATCGTGAACACTCATTCCTTGTTGACCGTCCGCAGTTTGAACAAACAATGCCAGCCAGTAGTTCTTTCCGCCATCAAGGGAGTCCTCTTTGATTACAATACTGCTAGAATCCAGGGATGTAGTTGTGATAAGTTGCAAATCTTGTACTTTCTTCCAAACAGTGTCATTATTCGCGGCAGATGAGTATTGTGCGTACAGTATCCATTGGTATGAAGATACGTTGAGGCACTGTGATCCAGATATATAGCACTGTGCCTGGATACTTAGTTTAATTGATGGGCTAATTTTAGGTTCACAATTTATGATACATCTGAATATCAAAATGAAAATAACGATTATGTTATGAAAAATGCCTTAGAACAGCTTTTATTCAAGGAAGGAGGTAAAAATTGAAGCAATCTTTGAGTAAAGTTTTGTGCTTGTTTAACCAATGGCTATGTGCTAATAAGCAGTTCTTTGTTCTCAAAGATATCACGCTAATCAAGCATTAGTTAAGAACCTTGTCAGTTAGTGACAAAAGATGTTCCTAGGAAGGGAAGAAATAATAAGTACACTGAGTTCCAAAGTAAACTAGGGTACCAATTGGATCCAGAACTAGTAACAGGCATGGGTTTGAGAACATTAGTCTGCCCATGGTGAATTGAAGAAAAAAGTAAGTAAATACATCTATAAATAGATAAAAAGAATAACTGAAAAATGTATTTCTTTCTGAAGCATGTACACTGTCCTGTTGTACTGGCATTTTAAATAAATTTTAATATGTTTTATTAATTATTCAATTCTGTTTTTTTTTCTGAATAGCTCATTTATTCAACTATGCTCCAATTGGACTTATTTGTTTGGCGTAAAGTCATGGTGTTGTCAGCTGGACAATGCAGAGAATAGAATTAACACAGTTCCTTGAGCGGTGGGTGTAGACAGGGTTCTGTCCTCGTGTACCTGTTCACAACTTGAGTACCGATACAGAAGATCCAACAATGTTCAACAGCTAAACAAAGGTTCGTGAAGAAAGGAGTACAGTGGTTATTCCCTCTGTGTACATGCACACCCGGACAGAACCGTATAGACAGTGTAAATTGCAGACTACAAACTGACAACTGGGGGTCAAATGGGACTGCAGACCAGGGGGCAAATGACAGGATTGATAAACAATAAAACAACTTTCGTACCGTTGAGATATTTGAGGAGGTTTCCCTTTTACCAAGTGTACAACTTGATGATTACTTGCGCTGCGATAATCTTTTGCCACCACCAGTTTAACTACTAAGGTCGTCAGGTTCTGGAACATGGAAGAGGAAGTATTGAAGGTAACTTCAAGTCCAGAATCATTCCCAATATAATGAACATTTGACTGGTTTATTCCTGTGAAGGAGTCTCTCTCCGCGGTCTGCAGGCCAGGGTAGTTGCCTTTGATCTCACCATAATACCAGGTGAAGCTCATCCCGGAGTGGTTACCTGGTCCAACAACTGGGTCATAGGAAAGTGATGCATTCATTGTGATGTTTTCATTTTGTCCTCGGATTATTTCGGTACCACCATAGATGATAGCAATGAGGTTCGGTCCATCTACATGTAAATACCACCAAAAAACAACGTTCATTAGTCAGTTACACATAAATTATTGTGCGTATGGCTTCAAAGTTAACATAAAGACACATGCACCCGTAAACAAGGCACAAGAGTCAAGATCCAGCTATTGCAACCTGCAAAGTTCTTGAAAGCAGAAAAAAAACTTGAAAAAGGAAATTTTGTGACCTACAGAAGTGAAACATACTTAAGAAAAGAGAATGAAAAACAAAAGACAGACAGGCAAAAAGGAAACTTACAAAATCTACTTTCAATCTAGACTGTGTTGATAAGTATCACAGAAAACGGTTCTGCAGGTACACTTGGAAATTTTACTTTGGACTTCTATATCTTGTAGTGTTTACTTTACGAACAAAATATCGAGAGGATATCAGCAATGCTTATTCTCTACTAAATTGTTGTGCCACATCTTGGATTGAGTTAAAAGTTTTAAATTAAATTTGGGCTTGAAAAAAATGAGTTGTAAAGTACATGTATCATCCATCAATGTTTTAGACCATACGTGGTTTTCGTAATACCGATGATACTCATAAATTTAGTTTGATAAACCTAGCCAACGAGGAAGCAGAAGAATACTTTACAGAAAAAAGGCTTGAAATATTATGAAAGAGGACATTGAAGGACGGGAAGTGATTCTTATTATCATTAGCAACAAAAAGTTTGGCCGGACTTAAAATCCCTTGCAATCACTTGTCGCATGTACATCACTGACTCAAGCACCTCTTTTTGATTGTTTCCTGTACTAGACTCTTTGCAGTTTTGACCAAAGACTTTTAATAGAGCCCAACTTAATTTTGTTATTTGGATTTCAGAAAATTCCAACTAAGATGATTAAGAACATTTTACCTCTTTTACATAAGCAGGTTCTTCAAAAAGCATTAGGAGCCTTTATAATTGCTTTTTGTTTGGAGTACAGTTACTGAGGAGACTGGTGTAACATGAAACCATTATAAGAATTTTATCATTGACACTTGCGTCACGCCATACTC
>Ga0126343_10001634_pt1:0-2500 | contig 10800 bp, 6 predicted proteins | sample Cyp2metagenome_FD_92531 | JGI IMG/M metagenome (GOLD analysis project Ga0126343, IMG submission 92531) | Coral microbial communities from Lord Howe Island, Old Settlement Bay, Australia - Cyphastrea 2 metagenome | ecosystem: Host-associated > Invertebrates > Cnidaria > Coral ... | reverse complement strand
GTATCTCTGAGATCTATGTATCTAGCCTTCTCTCTCTTTGCGCTGTAGGATGCTGCATGCGCGTCGAAAGATAGCCTTATTCACATGACAGGTTGGCTGTGCGAAATGAGCCTGATGAGCTGCCCTCTTCTTTGATAGTAAGTCCTGGATCTCCTTGTCATTCTCATTGCACCAGTCTTTGATTTTCTTTGCGTGCCTAAGAACTTCTTCCGATGTCGTCAGGATGGCTGATTTCAGGTTCTTCCACAAGATGTTAGAGGTAGGGTCGTCTGTTAGAGGGGATTCGTCGAATTTTTGCTGCAGGACAGCTTGAAACTCGGCTTTCACCTCCTCCCGGCACAGGCTGCCGGCATTAAGTTCGAAGCAGACAGAAAAAACTCACTCAAAATCAAGAGACAGTGGAGGAATGCCCGTGCCGCCTCAACCACCACACCAGACATTACATTTCTCTGCAGACACATGCTCGCCGCCCTGTCTCTCCCACATCGGTCTGGTCAGCCACGACCGTGCCTGCAGTCGACGACAACGTGAACAAACTTTATAAATCTTCATTCGCGAAGCCAAGTCATGATGGAGCTACGCTATAGGCTGGTGCATGGTAACGTGAAAAAGAGCAGAATGAATTCGTTAAATGAAAAGCGTTCGCTGATACCGTGAGGATTAAGAGTGCCGATTTGACAAATAAATTTTTGTTATAAAGTTTTGTGGCTTTCCGTGCTCCCTTGATGTAGGGAAAGGCCGCTGACTGCCATACGTTGTTTAGAATGATTGGGGAGATTAAAGTGTTTAGAAGCGTTGTTTTCGTTTTTCTCTACGTCAGGGTGTTCTCGGAAACGATCGTCTAGTCGTCTTCCTGTTTTGCTGATGTAAAACTTTTTGCAAAGAGTGCAAGTTATGCAGCAAATGAAATTGGCTTGAGGATATGTTTTGCATCGCGCGTGCGCATTTAAAGTTCCGGGTAGATCAGTTGTTTGAAATGTACGCGCGCGATGCAAAAGATGTCTTTTCATCAGTCTCATCTCTCTCTATATAAACCACACACAAGCCACAATTCCTTGATTCGCTTCGACGAAGGCTAACGCTCGAAACGTCAGGTTTCGAATCTCTTTACGTTGGCTAATTCACATTAATTCACGGAGGGTGTTATCCACCCTGGCCTTCGGCCTCGGTGGATAACACTCTCCTCGACCTGCAGAATTCTTCTTATCCTACTGAGCTTCATTCAATAATTGCTAATTATCAACCCAGTTGATAAAACGAAATAATCCTAGAAAAGGGCTGACAGTTAAATTCACCGCATATTTATAGCTTGCAGGGAAGTTTTCGGCTTATTTTCCTTTTAATTTTGAAATAACTGAGTTAATTTATAGTATGGTGAATAGACGACCTTAGTATATACTACACAAGTGAATAGTGCTTTTTGCGCGCTCTGGTTGATTTACTCGGAGGTGATTAGCAAGTGCTATTCACCTCCGAGCAAGCGGCGCGAGAAATTTTTACATGACCGACCGCTTATCACACATAAAATAACGTTTTGGACCGCTAATTACTCGGCTTCTGTGGTACATGTATATACTAAAACAATTACTCACCTCAGTGTCGGTGAAAGTGATGGATATTTAGCAATTATTAAATGAGGCTGAGTAGGATATGAAGAATTCTGCAGGTCGAGGAGAGCGTTATCCACCGAGGGGGAAGGCCGAGGTGGATAACACCCTCCGAGATCTGCAGAATTCTTCATATCCTACGAAAGCCGAATTCAATAATTGCTTTATTATCCATTCAAAATATTTTCTTCGCTCAAACTTGAAAACTCTACTCGCGGCCATTTCTCCCTTTGTTGAATGACACAACCTTGTGCCCAGGTCTTCTCGGTCAATGGTTCAATAATCTTTGACGTCAATGATTCGATAATCTACAGCGGGCTGCACTTTTGACGTCATTTTGACGTCAATGGTTCAATAATCTGCAGCGGGACTGCACTTTTGACGTCATTGGTTCAATATGACAGAATTTATGGTCAACAGCAGCTGTTTACGGTGAATTATGCGTGTGGTTTTAACCAATTAGAAACGGGGAAATATTTTGAATGAATAATAATACGTTATAATAATCTATGCAATATTAGGATCGGGACATGAAAAGTTCGGCGTCTGAAACAATTATCAATTTAGCCGTTCCAAAGGCGAAATTCCCGGCTGAGCCAGGCGGGAAGAACGGCTCAGCCGTTCCAAATTCAAATAGCCGTTCTTAAATGATTCAGACGCCTAACTTTTCATGTACTTAATTCAAGGTATTACGTTCGGCTCATGAAAAGTTCGGCGTCTGAACTGGGCCTTATAATGCTGAACATACTTTAACATAACTCATGAATTAGATTCGGCACATGTAAAATGCGGCGTTTAAATCAACTGTCGAACTTCAGTCGAATATTCGACTGGATCAGTCGAATATTCGACTGAACCCGCATCGAATTGAAATATGTCGCATTTAATTGATT
>Ga0126343_10001633_pt1 | contig 10804 bp, 5 predicted proteins | sample Cyp2metagenome_FD_92531 | JGI IMG/M metagenome (GOLD analysis project Ga0126343, IMG submission 92531) | Coral microbial communities from Lord Howe Island, Old Settlement Bay, Australia - Cyphastrea 2 metagenome | ecosystem: Host-associated > Invertebrates > Cnidaria > Coral ... | reverse complement strand
TAATGTAAGTTACAGACCGACTTTTCCCCCTTCGGTTTATAATCTCAATCGCTGAAAACAAAATTATACCTTATTATATCTCTCAGTTAGGTTAGGTTAGTAAGATATTTATTTTATCTCTACTGTGTGTCTGATGGGCTCGGGAACGATTTTTATTCACGCGGAATGGCTTCAAATATTTCCCACACCTGTTGCTCGCAGGTGAATAGCCGCGAAAAGTACATGTCACTTGTGTGATTTTTACTAATGTGTAATATTGTTGTCAGTGACTGAGTTTAAATTTCATTTGATTGACCCTAAATCGATTAAACCATGCAAATAAGCATAAGGTGCATGTTAGCTTACTATTTAATTAAACCCTATAGAATGGATTTTGTAAAACCAAACCCAAACAAGTTACTTACCAATTAGATTACTCGGCCAAATCTCAAACCGTAGTAAAGCTAAAACCAAAACCAAAGTAATTGCCTGATTACTTTCGACACTCAATCGAAAACCGCTCTATTACCCAGCCCTTTTAGTAATTGCTTCTGGGGCCAGCCTGGAACGTTCGCGCCCATTGCTACTGCGCATCGTTACTGCGCACGCAAATTCACACGTCACGCCATGCCACGCAATAAAATGAACAATTCTCTGATTTCAAACTGGAACGAACTAAGTACGAGTCCGTAAATTATGGGATTACCAACTATTTATCCCCACAGTTAGAGCACACCGAGATTCACAAGATCTCTAAGTTTGGTGTTAATCAGGCTTAATTTGACTGTGATACAGTCATTTAAAAACGTAAAAATTAACAAAGAAATGTATGGTCATCCGGACGCGCGTTGTGTTTGGGCAGCGTTCGGATGGCCATGCATACATTTCTTTGTAAAGTTTATATTTTCAAATGGCTATATCTTGCTTGCTATTGGGCCTATTCACACCAAACTCACGGCTTGCGGATTTTGTGAAGCTTAATCTGCGCTTTATGACTGTATGGATCAACAGTTACTAATCCCATAATTTACAGACTCGCATCTAGTCCTTCACGGTTTGAAATCAGGCAATGATAAGGAATATGGCCATTGCTACAGCTTTGCGTGGATTTAACGATGTTGGACATTCGGTGAACCCTACGTTTCTTTCCAGGAACAGATTTCATTTACAACTATCTACACATTGCCCAAAAATGAATAAAAAGTCAACTTAGGAAGTTAAAAAAATTCAAGATTTCTGTCCACGAGAAATCGAATCTTGCCATCTTGCAACAGCAAAGGTGCGTGAAACTGTGCTCGCTAAATTCGAACTTGTTCTTTAAGGAACCTCACCAGTTGACTAAATTCACTTAATAGGTCCACTTGAACAATATTTGGAAGAGAGCATTTCACATCAACGATCTAATTGCAATATTTCTGGGCTTACTGACACTGGCCGATTTTTTCAGATTTAGGTTTTTAGGTTTTTTCTTTGGGGCATGTTCTCTCCAAAACGAAGTCGATGATCCCCCTCCCCCTTTTTTTTTGCTTTAGCAAGAGTAGATCAATAACTTTCTGCGTGGCAGAACAATCTCTACGTGGGAACATTTTGGGCGCGAACGTCCTTATTTCAGGAAATTTTTATATTTCGACGGTATATTTAAAGTATGCCTGTTGCCCCTGTTGCCCCGTTGAATGGTCTTTGTTACTGAGTGATGAATGAGTCGCACAAACAACTGTGTCGATTTAGATTAAAGATCATTAAAGGAGCTCAGTCACGGCATTTTGAGTTGTTTTGTCCACTGACAAAATTATCTTCAAATTAAAGGAAATCCGAAAATAGTAGTTTACTAAGGAAGAAAAATACCAAAGAGATGATGTGATCATGATGATAAACCATAAAGGAAAATTTCGATCCTAAATAATCCGGAGCTAACCCATGTAGACATTTGAATACCATGGTGGCCTCTTGTATATTTCGCTGGCGATCAAGATTTTTCCACCCGAGGATTTCCAGCAATTGTTCAGCATTAACATCATAATTAGAGAAGGCTAAGACGTAGGCTGCTCTATTCTATATTTTTTGCAGCTTGTTTTGTTAAGTAACCCCACAGGTTCCCAAAACGGTACTACAGTAGTCAAAAACAGGTTGTATTAAAGCTTCCATGGTATATAAGATGTAGGGTCGCCGGAGGAACCAGGTACCTAACACGTTTCATGGCACCGATTCCAGAGGCGATCTTTTTGGTTAGTTTTTCAACATGGCAATTCCAGCTGAGTTTGTCATCAATTGTTATACCAGGTGATTTCGTAGTTGCAACCTGTTTCACCCGAGTACCGTTCATTGAGACTGAGGGGGAAGCAGCAATGGTTTTTGGCCAGATCCTATCAGCATAAATTCTGTTTTGGTCATATTTAGAGTAAGTTTGTTTGCATTTAACCAAGTATGCACATTCAATAGGTCCTCACTAAGACATATTCAATGCTACCTACATTATTATCTGCGTAAGTCACATGCGTATCATCGGCGTACATCCTCAGTTCACAGTGTGGTAAACAATTTGGAAGGTCATTTATATAAATAAGAATAAAAGTGAACCGAGGATGGTCCCTTGAGGGACACCGCAGGTCAATACACGGTTGTCAGATATAAGAACCCACCAACTGAGCATTGTTGTATACGGTTCTCTAAATACGACTGAAGCTATTTTAGGGAATCCCCAGATATACCATAAAAGTCAAGCTTAGATAAAAGAATTCCGTGGTCAACGGTATCGAAAGCTTTCTTTAGATCTAGGAAAATAACCGCGTTGATGTTCCCGATATCTACATTGTATGCCCAGGAATCAGTTGACTCAAGCAAAGCTGTAACAGTTGAATGAATCGCACGAAAACCTGACTGATGTTTTCATAGTATATCATGCTCCTCTAAATAGGCATATCAGTAATTGTTCGTAAACGATTTTCTCAAAGACCTTAACTACAACTGCAAAAACCGAGATCGGGCGATAGTTGTTTACGTCGTCTCGATAGCCTTGCTTGAAAAGGGGTTTAACTCTAGCCGACTTCCAGTCTTCTGGGAGTTTACCCTGACTAATAAATTGATTAAAAATATGGCATATAGGCACACAAATGAGATCGGCACACTCTCCAATAAGTCTCGCAGATATTCTGTCCAGGCCAGTTATCTTAGACTTGTTTAGTTTGTTCATGAGTAAAAATTGTTACACTTTACTTGCACCAGCTGGATGGACGGATAATATAATTTCTACCGTTTGAGGGACGAATTAGTCGGAAATTATTATTCTGACGGCACGTTGGAGAGACTCGCGGTGCATCTCGGGTTGCTTTGGGAGTATTTAAGGTTTTTGGCGGGAGATCTAAGGCATTCTAGGTCGGTCAGTCGGAGTGTTCGCCCACTTTATTTTTTTTAGGATTACGTTTTCGATTTGATTCACTCTTGTAAATTATATGAAGAATGCCCTTTCTTCGGGGTTTCGTGCTGCTGCATTAGATGAGGAATACGTTTCCACATATTTTTTGGCCACATCTAAAGGGTGGTTTTTCAGTGGTTTTTCGTATCAGGCGTAGCACATTTTCTGTATTCTTCGAATAGTTTGGAGATATTAGGATACATTGAATCGCACGACTCATGGCTGACTGACTCATCCTCAATAAACTTTTCACATTGAAGGTCTCGTGTGAGTGTAGTCAGAATGAACCGTTGATCAGTGCGAGGTAGGTACCTCTGATAGTCTCCGCTGTCGGAGTCAATCTCACTGGCAAGTTTTGGACCGGTAGTGGAAAAAATGGCTATTAAACTCGTTTGATATCGCTCGTGTATCGGTTATCGTCAATCCATTAATTTCAAGTGACGTCACTGACGTTTTCCCAGATTTCCGGGACGTTAACTCATTAATAGTCTGCCAAGTCCTTCGAGAGTGACCTGTGTGCTCGTTAAAGCCGCGTGATTTTGATAGCATGCTTGTTTGGTCAATCTTACTTCTTTTTTGGTCATATTCCGTTGTCTCTTGTATAACATCGAATCATTGAAAGCCTTCGATTTAATAGCTTTTATTTTCAAGGTATCTCGCTTATGCATTAAATCTTTTTTTCGTGATGTAATCCATGGAGAACCACGCGCGCGAACGCGCTTCATTTCATTTTGCGCCTGTAAAAAAGCGGGTTTTTTTGTTCTGGGCAGTGAATATTTAAGAAATAGAAAACATGTACTGTGTTTCTATCGAGTTATACAAAGACGAGTGGAAGTTTGGGAGAACTGGATTGACAATCCAAGAAATCCAGATCAGAAAAACCCTCTCTTCTTCTCACACGTCGATTTTCTTAGTGCCTACAATTCAGCCCAATAGCACATTAAATTTAAACATCCAAATAAATAACTAAAGCTACGCTTTTAGGCTTGCCTAAATCTATATATTATGAATTATATCAACATAGTGTCGATTCCTGAATGCTGTTTCAGAAGTAATGGCTTCAGTACTAGCCTGCGAATACAGCCGCCTCTCATTTGCTCCCGCTACTACGTGCGAAACCCGAATCCAGACGACGTCTGTCTTCGCGTTTCGCACGTAGTAGCGGGAGGGAATGAGAGGCGGCTGTATTCGCAGGCTACTTGAGTACTTGCCGCCTATTTTTGATGAGTCCATTTTCTCCTTTTTCGCGGTTGTTTGCGCCCACAGTCTGTTGGCGCATACGGTAAAATTTCTAGACTATAGACTATAGACTGCAAGGCTGATACTATATGAAAAACGTTTAGAGACACCAACATGACAAGAACCGATAGAGCAGGATCGCAACAGTGCAATTTCTAGGCTCGATTACCAGCCGCTGTTCGGAAAGGAGCCTGCGCTCCTTCCCCGAACGCGGAGAGCGAGCCTATAAAATTGCGCGCTGATTTGAATATATCAATCAGTTTTACTTTCTTGTGCTAAAAAAAAAATTACGAAATCTTTCTTATTTCACGGAAATTTTATACCTTCTCCTTAGATGCCTTATTTTTGAAACGGTTTTAAGTTATCTTGTGATAAGAAGAGTACAACGCTTCTTATTTACGTGTTCGAGCAGAGAGCTTTGTTTACAGAGACTTAAACGTCAGCGAGTGACTTGCACTATCACGAAAATAGCAGATAACGCAATCAGTACGGCTTGTCTCGTCAACATACAAAAGTTACAAAATCACATTATAAAACATAGGAAAAGCGTGTTTTATTGTTTTGTGCGTGTAAAATCTATATCTTGAAGCAAAGTGAAGAAGCCTAAGCCGTGTATTGCACTGTGATAAAACACTCCCGACATCTTCTTCATTTCCCTCGTGTTCTCAAATGCCCGTCGTGTTTTATCTCAGTGTGATACACGGCTTAGGCTTCTTTATTTGTTAAATATATTCCAGTCTTTGGAATTAGACCTGAATTGCTTTGGTGTAGTTTTTATATCACATTTTATTGGCGCAAAACTTTATGTTTCATCCGGATTTCATTTTTCTGTTTATCTTTTCCATGGAAATGCTAATTGTCTTGTATATCAAACTTTAATCTATTTTCAAGTACTGGACGCGTGCAAATTTCTCATTGATTCCATGAAGGAAAGACTTGTTACGCCTGAATAAAATTCCATGGTGCGATCCAGGCAGACTTTACCCGATGAAAATTACATAAGTGTTATTGGCTAATATTTCAGCCCCAAGGACGACGTCTGCGTTAGAGACTAATTTGTCATTACATTGCTTATTAACCTTGCTAGTGCTTTAACTTCATGCAAAACCTAAACTGATCGAGAAATTGATATGCAGAAAAACTATTCTTACTCTTGGCTGGAAATTGGCGAATCTACTTAAATGAGAACTTCATCAGTTTTATTTAAAACGATGAATGAATTTGAAAGAAACTCGCTCTACGACATATTCAATCATGTTTCCGAAGCTGATCAGTTTTCAAGAAAACACGGCATGTAGTAACTGTTGTATTATCACCAAAAAATAGAAAATATCACTCAAAATTGTCCTTCGACAACATCCATTACTCAAGTGATTGCAGAAGAGAGGTATTTTAAATCTACGCGGAATTAGGGAAGCACAGAAAACAATATTTCAGGAAATTGTCCTCTTCCAACAGAAGTTCCATTACCAAGAATACTATTCGGGTTGTCCGTGAATTTATATGTCACACCAGAGCAAACAACCGATTTCCGACCCAAGACCTAGGCCCCGATATGACAGCCTCGATTCTGTACTTGGTGTTCTTCTTGCATTCCACTTTAGAGTCAAACAAAATTTCAAATCCGTAATAGTTTGCGTTTGCGTGCTGCAACGGTTTCGAAGAGAATGTTCCTGTTTTAAGCGCTAGGGCTATGTGAGAGCTGGTTTCCTTTATCGTCAAGGTCACTGTGTAGTCGTTGTTCTCGCTTCCAAACAAACACAGTCCGTGCAGGTTGATGTCCTTATCCACAGTAAAATCAATACCGTCCATTTTCTCGCAATAATCCCATCCATTTTTTCCTATAGATTGAAATCTACCACAGCGGTAAATGTTATCATCGTGGAAACCAGATCTCACGGACTCTGAAAATTCCAAAGGAGAATTCAAAGCTGAATTGTAATATTTGAAAAAAGCGATGACTTCCTCTGGTGTCAAAATTTTACTATCAAGGACAGCATCGGCAAATTCATCTTGTTTCATCACTGGAAAGCGTATTCCTTTTACGATCGATTCTCCAAGAATCCTCCTTTTGATTTCGCCGTCTGTTGTTAGGCCTTGTCTCCCACATTCATTTGTTGCCCACAGATTGACCGCTTTGAACAAATTTACCTCTTTTATGCTCAGAGTGTCCCTTGCAACTACTGCTTCAAGTAAGGATTTATCGATTGTCGCAAATTCATCCGATTTCACTGCCTCTTCTGTCTGGTTATCGATCACTTTCCAGCATCGATCCATGAGGTTTTTCTCTTCGTATTTCTGGGCTGAGGGTAGGATGCTGAAAACATTGGATGGATCTAAGTTTTCTTGCAGATATTCGGTGCATTTATCAGCCAGTAAAGGCACCATGTATTTCTTCGCCAAATACAACATTCCCATCACATTACTTCCGCTCACGATCACTTCATCGCTGTACATGTAACGAAACAACTCCAACAGACTCTCGTATTCACAGTCAGGCAGTTCAATAGAGTCTGTAGTTTCTGCCAGCTCACCGTAAAACATGGCTTCAAACACAGGACTGCTAATCGACAGCACAAACTTGCTTATATTTCAAAACCGGTATGGTGAAATTTTTTTCTTAATATCGAATTCTTATAAGTAGGATAAGGTGCAACTTTTGGGAAAGTTTTAAAAAATTCTGTACATGGGGTTCAGAGCCACTTCAAGTTTTCGAAAATTTAAGCTGGCTCCGAACCCCATGTTCAGACACTGGGTACCCGATATGTTGATATGTTCACATTCAACAAACTAAGCACGTGACCACTGTATTTAAGCATACCAAGGAATTGTGGATACGCAAAGCAGTGCTTTCTGGGTAAAGTCCATGGGAACTAACAAAAAACGTGTGCACACAGGGAATCAGTGCCCAGTCCAGTGCCCGATTACAAGGTCGAGACCTTGTACTCGGGCACGGTGCCCGTGCCCGAATTCTGGCGTGGGCACTTGAAAAAAGGGTGTGTTCACATTAGTGGTCATCAAGAATCGTTCTCGGGCACCAAATGTGAACGCACCCTATGTTTTCGAAAATTTAAGCTGGCTCCGAACCCCATTTACAGAATTTTTTTAAACGTTGCCAAAAGTTGCATCTTATCCTGCTTATCAAAATTCGACATTAAGAAAAAATTTCACCGTGCCGTTTTTGAAATATAAGCGCTTAAAGCTGAAATTAAGGGTGTATTTAGCAGGTCATAGCGTTGCTATGGTAACGCAATCAGTAGTCACCTCAACATACAAACGTCACATTTTATTACATAGATACGTGTGTTATTGGAAAATATACTCCAGTCGTAAAAGTTATACATGTACGAAACCACATCCGGGAGCTGACTTGTGAATTTTTGATGAGTCCATTTTCTTTTTTTTTTTTCGCGGTTGTTTGCGCGCACAGTCAGTTGGTCTATACAGTAAAATTTCGCGCTGGCTTGAATATATGAATTTTATTTTCTCGTGCTAAAAAATATTTACGATATCTTTGTTATTTCATCGAATTTTTATACCTTCTCCTCTGCAGTTACGTTAATTTTGAAACGGTTTTAAGTTATCTTGTGATAAGAACAGTAATACGTCTCCTAGCACAGAGCTTGTTGTACAGAGACTTTTACGTCAGCGAGTGACTTGCACTGTCACGAAAAAAGCAGACAACGCAATCAGTACGGCTTGTCACGTCAACATACAAAAGTTATAAAATCACATTTTAATACAGACACTTGTGTTTTACTTGAAATTAAAATATAGAAAGGACCATGCGCGCGCTCTGATTGGTCAAAAACCTATGTTTTATCAGAGTATAAAACATAGAAAGAGCGTGATTTATTGTTTTGCGCCTGTAAAATCTATATTATAAAGCAAATGAAGAAGCCTAAACCGTATATTACACTGTAATAAAACACTCCGGACATTTGAGAACACTCGAGAAATATAGAAAACACTCGCCTGCGGCTCGTGTTTTCTTCATTTCCCTCGTGTTCTCAAATGCCCGTCGTGTTTTATTGCAGTGTAATACACGGCTTAGGCTTCGTTATTTGTCAAATACAGCTGTTTCGAGAAAGGTTGTCCAACAAAAGCATACGCGACAATGCCAAAATGTATTATGGGTAATAGGGATTCCTGGTCCTTGATTGAGACATTAGGTGTTTTAGCGACATAGAGGGAAACAGCACGAACAAATGTATTTATGGCTTCTCTTTTCTTGTTGGTAAACACCGTGAGCCTCACTGAATCAACGCTAAACTCTATCTACAGTGTACCCATAATACCAATCGGCATTGTCGCGTACGCTTTTACGCTTTTGTGGGACAACCTTTGTCAAAACAGCTGTACACCCCAGTCGTTAGATATATACGAAAGTACATCCGGGACCTGAATTGCGTTGGTGTAGTTTTTTTATCACATTTTATTGGCGCAAAACTTCATGTTTTATCCGGATTTCATTTTTGTTTATCTTTTCCATGGAAATGCTAATTGCCTTAAATTATATCAAACTTCAATCTATTTTCAAGTACTGGACACGTGTAAATTCCTCATCGATTCTATGAAGAGAAGACTTGCCTGAATAAAATTCCATTGTGCGATCCAGGCAGACACCTTTATCCGATGAAAATTACATGAGTGTTATTAGCTTATATTTCAGCCCCAAGGGCGTCTGCGTTAGAGGCTAATTAGTTATTACATTGCTTATTACCTTGGTAATACTTAACTCCATGCAAAACCTAAACTGATCGATAAATTGACTTGCAGAAAAAATCTTTTTATTCTTGGCTGGAAATTGGCGAATCTACCAAAATGACTGAGAACTTCATCAGTATTATTTAAAAGGATAATATAATGAATTTGAAAGAAACTCACCTTATAATATATCCAATCATGTTTCCGAAGCTGATCAGTTTTGAAGAAAACACGGTACGTACAAACTGTTGTATTAGCACAAAAAAAATAGAAAGTGTCACTCGAAATTGTCCTTCGACAACGTTCATTACTCAAGTCATAGCAGAAGGAACTAATTTTACATCTACTGTGCGCGGGATTAGGACAGCACAGAAAACAACATTTCAGGAAATTGTCCATTTCCAACAGAAGTTCCATTGCCAGGATAAGTACTCTTCGCGTTGTCCGTGAATATAAATGTCACATCATGGCAAACAACAGCGCCCACGTTGCTACGATTTCCGACCCAAGACTTAGGCCCCGATATAACAGCCTCGATTTCGTACTTTGTGTTCTTCTTGCATATCACTGTAGAGTCCAACAAAATTTCAAATCCGTAATAGTTTAAGTTTGCGTGCTGCAACGGTTTCGAAGGAAATGTTCCTTTTTTAAACGCTAGGGTTAAATGAGACTTTGTTTCCTTTATCGTCAAGGTCACTGTGTAGTCGTTGTTCTCACTTCCAAACAAACACAGTCCGTGCAGCTTGACGTCCTTATCCACAGTAAAATCAATACCGTCCACGGTTTTCCTCGAATAACCCCATCCATTTTCTCTTACAGATTGAAATCTACCACAGCGGTAAATGTTATCATCGTGGAAACCAGATCTCACGGTCTCTGAAAATTCCAAAGGAGAATTCAAAGCTGAATTGTAATATTTGAAAAAGGCGATGACTTCCTGTGGTGTCAAAATGTTACTGTCAAGGACAGCATTAGCAAATTCATCTTGTTTCATCGCCGGAAAGCGTATTCCTTTTACGATCGATTCTCCAAGAATTCTTCTTTTGTTTTCGCCGTCTATTGTTAGGCCCTGTCTCCCACATTCATTTGTTGCCCACAGATTGACCGCTGTGAACAAATTTACTTCTTTGATGCTCAGAGTGTCTCTTAAAACTACTGCTTCCAGTAACGATCTCTCGATTGTCGCAAATCCATCAGAATTTACTGCCTCTTCTGTCTGTTTATCGATCACTTTCCAGCATCGATCCATCAGGGTTTTCTCTTCGTATTTCTGAGCAGAGGGCAGGATGCTGAAAACATTAGATGGATCTAAGTTATTTTCGAGATATTTCGTGCATTTATCGACCAGTGAAGGCACCATGTATTTCTTCGCCAAATACAACACTCCCATCACATTACTTCCGCTCAAGATCACTTCATCACTGTACATGTAACGAAACAACTCCAACAGACTGTCGTACTCACAGT
>Ga0126343_10001632_pt1 | contig 10807 bp, 8 predicted proteins | sample Cyp2metagenome_FD_92531 | JGI IMG/M metagenome (GOLD analysis project Ga0126343, IMG submission 92531) | Coral microbial communities from Lord Howe Island, Old Settlement Bay, Australia - Cyphastrea 2 metagenome | ecosystem: Host-associated > Invertebrates > Cnidaria > Coral ... | reverse complement strand
TTGCTCGAAGAAAAATGCTTTCCAACGTATACGTTTGATGACGCTTTCAGTTTTTTCAATTAGTTTCTTGATGTAAGAGCTTCTTGACGGGATAGGTATATTCTTCATCGAATAGTTGAATCTTGTTTGCTCCATTGTGGATAACGGCGATTGGCGAAAAGTGCTCTACTGTATAAGAACAGGAGTGAACAAGGAATTTTGTCTCTTCGTTATATCTTCTTATTCAAAGCTCTACACTTTAAAAGTGTATTGAGCACTTTATTACACATATATATCTCCAAATATACCTAAAAATATGATTCACCCAAAAATTTACAAAACGGCCCAAATATAAGATATGTGAAATGAGCACAGACATTCTTGATTGCTTGAAACGTAAACGAGATATTTGCATTAAAAGCATAATACCCAGCCAAAATACGGCTTTCATGTGGATCCCCGCTTTAATCTGGTAGCGTACTTGTTTTTATCTCGAAGCAACCGCTCAAACAAGATAATAGCAATTTGCTTCGTGTTTTGTTCCATTAATTTTCTTATTTATTGCCGAAGAAGGGCATAGATAATTTCAAACAACAAACTGAACTAGACCTTTTTGTCTGGGACAATTATCAATTTCTCTTCAGTAGCAAGTCGAGTTACTGATGTTTGTGAAAATTTAGATTATACAGTTAGGGTTTTAATTTGGGTGCTTAAAATAACCACAGGGGCTAGAGGATCCAGGCATCATGCGATTACCGATTCTGATGTTATTGCTATTTGTTGTTGTTCTTAGGCCAACTTCCAGTACAGTTGGTGATATTTTCCGGGCGTCCAGATCCACACTGGGAGATTCAAGCCAATGCCCCGAAGATGGCGCAAATCAAAGTGCTTCTGCTTCTCGCAAAAAAAACCAAAACCTTTTACAAAAGAGATGACATACCAGCAAGGTTGGGTTACAAAGGGTTCCTCGTAACTTTCGAAGGGGAAGAGCGCTTGATTTTGGGTCCAAAAACGCTGGCTCTTCAACAACTTCTGTTTGAGACCATGCCAGGAGGTTCGATACCAAATAAGATTGTGGCGCGCACTTTGCAGACGATCAAAGCCGGAACTGTACTCCCCGCAGAAGAAGTTCTTGTTCAGCAACAGCAAGTTCGAAGGAAACGTTATGCACCGCCGTTTGATATAGCTCCTTGGATGGGTGCCGCCGTGAAAACTAACAACAACTGCTACAATTACGCAAACATTAGAATCACCAACACCTTTGCACAGCCTGGTAGAGGTTCAACAGGAATCTATGCCGCAATAACTGCCGCTGCAGTGCGAGCTGCTTCAGTCGCCGATGGATTGGTTGTCGTTGCTAACGGCAACTTCCCTGCTGGAGCAAGGCATGTGGTGGCTCTTGTGGTTGAGGACGGTAAGTGCAAACCTCATTTTGTACTCCGCAATTCGAAAATATTCTCTCATGCCAGTGTGATAAACTTTTGATAACTTTGCGGATAGAGTATTCCAGTAGTATTCGTGTGCAAACTCTGCAAGTTGATTGTTTGAGACTAGTTAGTACTAGCTCCTCATTTTCAGTCTTCATACAAGTCGCTCAGCACTAAAAGTTCTATGTAGGCTGCTTTACCGGAAAACTCAGAGAACAATTTTGCTGTAATTGACCGATATAACGTGAACCTAAAGAATGATCTAGTAAGAGCTTAGAGAAACGCTTTTGAACCATGCCAGGACTTCACACATATTGACAGATGTCGAGAACTTTGAAGGTACCATCGAATACAATGATAAGCTTGTTGTGGCTTAACGAGCAGCCAGTATTGCAAATAAATACAGAAATGTCATTGTATTTACCAAAATGTTAATGTATATTCATGTCTAGAAAGTCAGACTATGAACGTACATTCATTTCTCGTTTGCGTTACGCAATGTAAACAAACTAACGTAAAAGTAGAACTACAGGCTTAACATGTCACGCTCCATGAACTGCGTTTTACAATGCTATTGTAAAACTCTGTTAATGTCACATTTCCATCGGGTATTGGTAATGAGTCTTAATTTTAAAGACCCGTGTTAGATCGGGTGTTCGTGGGATTATTATTAGGCCGTCAGTTCACACTAACTATAATAGATCTGTAGACGAGCATTCGCAATTATCTTTGGCGAAAATCTTTGGAAATTACAGACGACTATAGACATAGCTACGCATGACAACCAAATCCATACTTTTCACCTGTCTAGACCACCTTGCATGCGGCTGGCGCGAGGGAAATTTGAATTGACCAATCAGGATTCAGTAGGCGGGAAAAACACTACTGTCCTGGCGTTTAATTAAGGTGATTCCTCAGAAATTACCGATGAATTTTTTTGAAACTTTCCCTGAAAGTTCTCTACTAAGCACTGTTTCGAAAAAAGAAGTAAAAATGAAGCGTCACCATTCTCGCTTAAGAGATATGATGGGCCAACCTTACCCCATTTATGCCTGTACTCGTACTAATCACGTGCATTATTCATTGGCTCACGTTACTTTTCGCGGTAACTCGAAACATGCTTTGTTAAAGTAACCCTTGCTAAAAAGCAATTGACAAGTAGAGAGTGTCGAGCATATAGAACAATTTCAAATAAAGTTTGGGGACAAATCACACCATTTAAAACAACGTGGACGTAAAGCAATCGTAGAGTTGTTGTTTTCCTGGTCATAATTGCATGTTGGAGTAACGATTTTGCGCACGCTTTCGGCTACATCTTTTTTACCTTCCGACAAATGTTGTTTTAATTTTTTTTTTGAATTAAAGAGAATAATATGCACAATATCGTTATGTAACAAAAAATATAGGTCACTATGCTTGTTTAAGAGAAAAGGAGCTTTTATTTCGCTAGCGAGCTTACTTTGAGAGAAATCTCTTATGTTTTGTACGAGCACGCGCTCATGTGCGCGCTCTAATGACGAGAATATTGTGCGCAATAGGGATGCGCAATACAAAACTAAGGAATCACCTTAACAAGTCAGGAAAGGCACTAAAATCAAGCAACTTTTCTCACTGGAAATGGCATAAAATATGCACGAGAAGGGAAAAAACCATATCAGATTGCAAAAAGTGAAAAATATGAAACATGTTGTGTCTCCAAGCGCCAAAAATGGACCGCCGGCGTTCAGCATGGCAGCTTGTTCTCATGGCAACTTGCTGGTGGTGTCGCCAGTTAGGATATAATAGTTGTATTATTTTGAACAAAATATTCTGTTCCTTGTCAAATCAAACCTGGAATTCTCAAGTAAACTACTAGTAGAGGCCAAAGCAACTTTCCCACTGTCTTTTAGAGGAACAGCTAGGTTTCGACAGCCGCTCGTACTGCGGGCGCAGTCGCCATATGCAAGGCAAATCTTATACTTACCAAATTACTTAATTAAATACTTACTTATCTTGTTCGTTTCATCTGTAGGTGTCGATTTCCACTGGTACCGTAGAGATAGAGATGGTAGATGGTCTCATAAGCCTGGCGAGACCAGTGTCACCAGGACTGATGACTCGAATGCTCTGATTAACGATCCGTCCGCAGCGGGTGTTAACATGAACGGCTACGTATTCGTCTGTTTCATGACCACTAATAGGAACACTGTCACAATCAATTGATCATCTGTATCTGAGTGGCTACATTAGCAGAAATATCAGCCAACGGCTCTGTAATGAGGTTTAATTTGGCAAATAAAAGAGTGCGACTTACTCAATTTCTGTGTCCGTCAACTGAAATAGTTTCTAAAACTTCATTGCCCATTCAGGGTCATTTGTTCTCTGAATCCGTGTTTAAGTCGTCGTTATATAGCTGGGAGAACGAGAAATGCCGAGCGGAAAGAAATTTGCAAATAATCTCACTGAACATAGAACATTGGACACGATTACCGTTCACGCACACACACACACACACACACACACACACACCAACACACACAACACACGCGTACACCACCTACCTATAACAATAGACAAGGGGATGTGCACACGCAAAAACTGGAAAATTCATCATTGAACCAGTCCCGTCAGAAGTTAGAGATAACTAATTCGTTTAGGAGGTTTTTAAATCAGGTACGACTCTTAGATTCTTCAATGGAATTCCAAACTTTAGGTCCAAAAAAAAGCATGTTAAATTTGCATTAATTGGTCCTCGCTTTAGGCAGATAGTATGAAATCTTACTCGCCAGTCTGGTTTGATATTTATGCACTTTGTTGATACTTTCAAAGAAATCATTAAAAATTAAAGGCAGTCTATTAGAGTAATAGTCGTACATGAATAAAGCGCATAAGTATAATTTATAAAATAACTGAGCTGGTACGCGCGCTCTCATTGGTCGATAGCTGTGTTTAGATGAGACTATATAAACGCGGTTGTGACGTTCTTAGGCCCGTTTCAAACGCCATGCTTAAGTCCTGCCGAACTAAATTCATTATTTAAGTTCGACTTTGGCACGGTTGTAGCACGGCGTTTGAAACCATTTAAGAATTAAGTTCGACTGTGCCGTGTAGCACGGCAAGCTCTGTCGTGCATGGTTTCAAACGGCGTGCTATTGCCGTGTCGAACTAAATAACTTTGGATTTATCCGCTATACCACTGGTTTGTAATATCGCCTCTTTTGTAAACGCTTAATGAGTGAGTTAAGCTCGACCATGGCCCGACGTTTGAAACCAAGTCGTGCCAATGGCGTGCTACAGTCGAGCCAAATTGAATTTAGATCGGCACGACTTAAGCGCAGCGTTTGAAAAGGGCCTAAGTCTGTTCCAGGCTCTCGGTCAGTGAAGAAGATCGTAAAAGCGAGCGGGATCCGGGAAAGAAAAGGTTACCAGACCCCGCTCGTCACCCGCCCGCTTTTTCGATAGTTCCGTACTGACAGAGAGCCTGGAACAGGCTATGACGTTCAAGATTCGCGCGTACTTTTGAGAATTATTTTATAAAAGCAGTAGAGCACTTATTCGGTGTTTACAAAGCCTCATCTAAACACTCGGGGGCTAAGAGAATTCTCGAAAGTTATGCCGCATAACTGTCTCGAATTCTCCCAACCCTCCTCGTGTTTAGATGAGGCTATGTAAACACGGAAAAAGTATTCTATTGCTTAATTCAAAGCCGAGCTGAACAAAGAGTTTCCAGCAATCTGATTGGTCAAGCGGTTCCGTATATTGCTTGACCAATCAGATTGCTGGAAAGTCTCAAACTACTGCAGATAAAACTAATTTATTTGAAAATCTTTCAGCGAAAGCCGGCCTTTGCCCACTTTGACGAAAGCGAAAAAAGCCATGTGACGTAATCTATTATCTATACAAAATGAAGCAATCTCATTGGTTGCTATGAAAAGCAAAGTATTGCGATTGGTCTAAGAAAATCTCGCCACTGTCAAACTTGACTCGAGCGTTGCTTATCGTGGAATGAACACTTACAGCGAAGGAAGAATTGAAATGCGAAATCTACAATTCTTAAAGAAAATGCTGGAAACTGAGTCGAGTCAGTGTTTTTCATTTGCTTATATCCGAGGTAAGCAAGGTGAATGGGAAGAGGTACTAACCCGTGAATCTGGAGTGCTTGGTATTTATACTGTTTTTCAGAATTTCGCCCTCTGTAATTCAAATGTGATCAACAAGCATGCCCCTCTTCGTAAACTTACTCGAAAAGAAACTAAGTCATTATCCAAGCACTGGGTGACACCTGGTATCCAAACATCTATAAGGCTGAAGGAGAATTTTTGTAAACGTTTATTTAAAACCTCTTCACAGTGCCTCTCTCCAACTACAACCTTGGTCACACATTTTGCCCCTCCCCACCACTGTGCAGTGTTGACAAAACACTTTCATCTAACACAAGTTTGCATTTTACCATTTTCCAACATTGAAACGGGGAATGGGGGTGTTGACACTCATTTTGTAGGTATTATTATAATTTTATGTTTTTTGCATTTTCCAACACAATTTGTAGGTACGATCGAACCTCTCCATATGCGGACACCTTCCTAATACGGACAATTTCCTATGTAACGACAAAATTATCGTACATTAGTTTGCTCTAAAAAAATACACCTCTATAAAACAGACAAAGGATGCTAAATCTCGGCCCTGGGGAGCCAATTCAAACAAATTTAACCAATTTATTATCAGGGGCGTAACCACGAATTTTCAAAGGGGGGCCACACTGTGTCAAAATGAAGCTACTCAGCAGATTGTCAAGTCGTTTTCGCCATAGGTTTAAGGTTGTTTTCTTACAAAGAGGGGTCACGGGCACCCCAGGAAACCCCCCCTAGCTACGCCCCTGTTTATTACGAACACCCCACACTTCCTGTCAGAAGTTATAAAAGCATTTGACACTTTATCATTTAATGATGCCAATACCAGAACATGTCAAAGTCTTAGTCTTCAAAGTTCGAAGTTACAATTGCCGTGACACTGTAAGCAGTTCGGTTGAGACTTAGTAGTGACGTCATCAAAGTGACCTCCCCAATATGGACACCTCTTTAATAAGGACGCTTTGCTCTACCCTTTCGGAGTTCGTATTAGAGAGATTCGAATGTATTCAAATGGCCTCGGTGGAGGGGGGGGGGGGGGGGGGGAAAAGCGAGAGGTGAAAATCCGTCTAGGGGTAAGTAGATATACTCTTAGTCGCTTCATGGTACAGAAACTGGAAATAAGCGCCCACCTTCATGATGGGCACCTTGATTCATGCATGAGCAGACGTTTCTTCTCTTTTTCTGTATATAGTCCTTCTAAAAGCGGCCTTTCTTTTTTTTGTTTTTGTGGGGTTTTTTTTGTACAAGAAACGATGGAAACATGCGAAAATGCTCATGTTACCGTTACTCTTAGATTATAAATTCCCTCTTCACTTGCGCCCTGATTACAAGTACCCCTGATATGGTTACCAGCAAAGTAACTTTAATTCTTGGTGAAGTGACCAAATGGTACTGCAATAATCCGCTTACCCCACATCCTACAAAGACCGAATTTATGTTAATGCGACGAAGATTCAGCAAGTGAACGCAATTATTTCACAAGTAGTCTCTACTGGATTTTTAGGCCTAGAAGTTGGTGAGGTCAAGTGGATCAAGTTCGTTAAAGAGGTAAATAAAACATTTATACAGAAACGGATAAACACTCGGTTAGATTTCTATTACAAAGTAACTGTACACATTTGGGGCTCATTAAGATATGGGCGATATTGAACGGATTCATGTGAAAGTAGCAAAGACTGGATTGGCGATCACCAACGGAAGAAGTTCTGAACACCGCAAACTGGTTGCCTTTTGGGCCGATACGTGTTGTCACTGGTTACCTTGTTTCTATCCCGGTCACAACTGTTTCAGTGCGCTGCAAATAACCCTCTTCATGATTTATTCGTTCAGTGTTAAACGAGTTACATTCTCAGGCAAAACGTCTGTGCTAATATTCTATGTAAATACTCTTTAGATGGGATTTTAGATAGTTCTATAATTTTTAGACACGATCAGGAATTAAAGAGGAAGTTGTCTTGTTTAATAGCCTCTAATTGTTAATGTATGCAACTTTTTGCTTGACTTTTATGTATCTTAATAGCAGCAGCGATTATGTGATCAACGTCGTTAATGCCATTTCTATTTGTCCAAAAATCCTTGAATTCAGTCTTGGCGTCCAAGTTAAAGTTGTCTCCTTGAATATCCTCTTTTCTGCAAAGAAATAAGTCAACCACGTGTCAGAAAATTTTCACATCCATGTCAAGTTGCTAACTGCCAAATTTGCAGCTTGTCTATAGCATATACAGTTACCCTACAAGTAGCTGTCACTTTATGTAAGCCAGAGATAAAAGGAAGTATTAATTTTAAAAGAGGCCCGGGTGGAGGACTTGTTACAGCTGTTTCGACAAAGATTGTCCAGCAAAAGCGTAACAGCGTACGCGACAATGCCGATTGGTATTAGGGCCTGAACAAACGATAAATGTTTGGCGACCAAACACCATCAAACCTTGTTTGATGAACAAACATTTTACCGTTTGGACACCTTGTTTGGTGCTGTTTGATCGTGTTTGATCGTACTTAATCGTGTTTGGTCGTGTTTGATAAAATTTGAAGGCCATCAAATATTCGATCAAAAGCTTAAAATATTTCTTTTGTTCTCGTGTTTGATGGGCGATGTTTTGTTCGTTTGGACAGCCGCGTATCAAACATATTTTATGTGGGCATGCGTACCAAGCTTGCTCAGCGACTTGTATCAATTGTTTGATCTGTGTTTGATCAAACATGTTTTAACCGTTTGGACACTCACTTCAACATTAGCATGTTTAGTCACCAAACAATTTTTGATGGTGTTTGGTCGCCAAACACGCTAATGGTGCTTTGGTGACCAAATTTATCGTTTGTCCAGGCCCTTATAGGTAGAAAGAGTTTGACATTGATTGATTGGGGTTTCCGGCGTTTACCAGAAGGCATAAATACATTTGTTCGTGTTGTCTCCCTTCATGTCGCTGAAACATCCAAAGCCTCAATCTAGGACCAGGAACCCCAATTACCTATAATACTTTTTGGCATTGTAGCGCATGGTATTAATTGTTGGACAACCTTTCTCGAAACAGCTGTATACTTAACTCCCTGCATGGTTATACCCCGAGATGAGATGATGAAAAGAATCAGCGTGAGAACAATAATCTCGGTCATGGATGTTTCTTTGTTTGTCTGTTTGTTTGTTTGTTTGCTTGGTTGTCTTTTTTAATTTGAACTTTTTCTGAAAGGTCCCAGCTTTTTTTGTTGTTGTTGTTTTTTCTTCAACTTGTCTCGCAACATTGTTTGTTTGAAAGTTGAAACCCTCTCTTGTGCGTATGACCCAACGGGAAATGTTTTGCGACCAAACATCATCAAACATTGTTTGGTGTCCAAACATTTTACCATTTAAGGCCTGATTACACACATGGCAAATTTCAGCCCGGGCTGAAATTTCAGCCTGGTTAGCCGGGCTGAAATTTAAGCCCGGTTGCTGGAACAAATTCTCATGAAATCAAATTCATGATTAAATGGAGAAGGACCCAGCCCGGGCTGAAAATCCTATCCCATTTTGAAAAACTGGGCTAGGATTTTCAGCCCTGGCAAACGGGCTAAAAAACCTAAAAAACTCCCATGCAATCGAAACGGAATTTCAGCCCGGGCTGAAAAAACAGAAAAAAAGATGACTGGCGCTACGAAGTAGAAGCGATTTCAGTGGAGTAAAAGCGATCAAATCGAGAATCTCTCTGATTTCAAAGCTTAGATGAAATATGAGAACATTGCAACAAGGTCAAACGGCACGAGGCTGTCAGGGAAGCATAAATCGGCAAGCTTGAGGATATATTTTTTTCCTATGCAAATGCGTATTTCTGGCTGAGAGATATGCAGCCAAAGACAGGTTTCGTTTGCGTTCCATCATCATTGCTGTTGAATACTATTCCAAAAATCTAAAGATTGAGCGCCAACAAAGGGTCACACTACGAGAGAGGCAAATGGCCTATTTTGACGATTCGTATCTCCATGCATTTTGATTCTCCTAAGACTTTTCGCACACAATTTTACATCTGGTGTCGAGGCTAACATTTCAGCCGGGGCTGAAATTCGCCCGCATGTAATCAGGCCTTTGGTCACTTGTTTGGTGCTGTTTGATCGTGCTTGATAGCATTTGAAGGCCATCAAACATTCGATCAAACAACTTAAAACATTTCTTTTGTCCTCGTGTTTGATGGGCGATGTTTTGTTTGTTTGGACAACCGCGTTTGATACGGGCATGCGTACCACGCTTGCTCGGCGGATTGTATCAATTGTTTGAATGGCTCTGTTTGATCAAACATGTTTTAACCGTTTGGCCACTCACTTCAAAATCAGCATGTTTGGTCGCCAAACATTTCCCGTTTGCGCAGAGCCTTTTACCATTTTTAATTTTTTGACCAAGTTGTCTCGCGGCAGACTACAGCGTTGCAAATCTGCGGAATTCTTCACGTATCACTGGTCAAAGTGTGTAGATAAAGATGACGCCTTCTTTTATATAATTTAACGTTTCAACGAACTTTCACTTCGACTTCTGGGCGTCATTTGCTTGTTAATTTTCCGTGCAAGCGAAGTTCACTCAGTGTGAAGCTCGGTGTCATTTCAGATAGCAAGGCGAAAAGTTGTATTTTTGCGGCAGTTCTTCCAAGCCTTTTCCCCTTTTTAATGCTTGTTTTAAAAGGTCTAACGACCTGTCCCAAAGACTATGATTGCCCTCGAGGTCTCTGTACAGGGCAAATTTATTACTTTCCGAGATCAGAGTTACTAGTCACTTCATGCTCGTCTTCACCGTCCGCCATGTTGACAAGCGTTGAATTCAAATTTGTAGGGAGACAAGTTGCAGCACAGTAGTGGTAATTAATTCGAGCAGCAAAACTTAAATTTGTTGCAGGAAGTAGAACTTGAGTCTACTTTGCACATGTTGCCTCAACTTTCAACACTGTATTTTGCTGCGAGACAAGTTGTTCGCAAACGTGGTAATACGCGCAACAATTTGTTTCAACTTGCAATGCAACAAGCTGCGAGACAAGTGGAAGAAAAATGTTGCCCGAACTACTTAAGGTGGCTCAAAACAGTTTCAAGCACTTTCCAAGACCTAGATTTTGATGGTTCATAATTACCACTCTTTATCAATTGATGCTACAATCATGGTATAAGAATACTGCCCAATCACTGGTGAACATGTTGGTGTTATTTGCGTTACACAAAAGGTTACCATAGCAACAATATGACCTACTAAAAACACCCTTAATTTTAGCTTTGAGCGCTTACAACTCATAAACGAGCTCGGTGACCCCCATTTTTTATTATCGAATTGTAATC
>Ga0126343_10001631_pt1 | contig 10808 bp, 4 predicted proteins | sample Cyp2metagenome_FD_92531 | JGI IMG/M metagenome (GOLD analysis project Ga0126343, IMG submission 92531) | Coral microbial communities from Lord Howe Island, Old Settlement Bay, Australia - Cyphastrea 2 metagenome | ecosystem: Host-associated > Invertebrates > Cnidaria > Coral ... | reverse complement strand
GGGCCAGTCATTGAGTGCTTAATACTCTGCTTGTGGTTTATTTTTTGTTACCTTTCCTTTTAATGAACTGTTTTTTCTTGTATTTATAAAACGTTCCAACTGTACTTTTTTACTTGACATGACGTTCGATAAACTTGAAAGGTCGTGTATTTTTAACGATTTTTAAAAATTTCTAAAAGGTTTTCAAGGAAAATTTTTTTCGCAATTTTTTATAGCTAAAGAAATACTCATTTCATTCTGTCTTCTCATTTTCTCAGGGAACAAAGACACGAAAGCAGATTCTCACCCTTCCCGGGAAAACTCCGGAACATTTTCCAGGGTATTTTATAACTCTCAGATAAGAAAATTGCTTTTGCGATGTTATCTTGTCAATTAGCTTTTATAAAATAGCTGAGATACTATGCACGCTCTAATTGGTCAATAGAGGTTCTAAACCTATGTTCTATTCTACCGGTAAGCCATGGTTCCCGATCTATGGCAGCTCTACGCGGGAACCAGAGAACTCGGAACTTTAGCGATATCAAATGTAATAAACAATATTGCATTTCACTGGCTGAGAAATCAATAACACGAATATTTTTTCATTCAACACACATGGGAATTTGCAAGGAAGAAAGGACCAGAAGTTGGTCGTTATATTAAAGTTTATCGGTTATTCCACGGCAAAAATTTTACACCGAGTGGGGTTACACTTGAGATTAAAATTAAGGAAGTTTTAAACCCTTTTTTCAGTGCTGGGCTGACTGACTAATTTGGGCTGTCAAAAAAGTAGGGAATATATTTCTTTCTGCCACACTTTTTCATTAGTGATGACCAATCTCTGTATTTCCTGGTGAGAATACGTTGAGTTAATTAATATACTTTTTGTCTTTCACCAATCTTAGCATGAAATGTTTTCGTCGTTTTGTTCTGCGGATTTCGTGTCCGGCGCGGAGTATGTGCATTCATTCTTTCAGTCGCTGTGATTGGTTTGTCATGTTATGAATTTGATGAGAATTAGCAACTTGATCACGAAAGTACAGTACATTTTCCTCGAACCGACAAACTTTCCCATGGTTATTTCATGAGAGCGATAGACTCCAAAAGCATGTAAATCACTCGCCTAACTGATTGTGATTTACAAGCTTTTCTCGTGTTCTCCCAACATCCAGTATTGCGCTAGTAAACCCATATAAAGAGTGGACTATTGCTTAATTATTACATCTCTTAGTTACTACGTACGCTTTGATTGGTCAATTTCGTGCGTCTTATTCTACTGTGCGGCCTGCTAAAATTGTAGCTATTTTTGTTTCCAAAATGTTTCGTGATTTATCGCCAAGTTTTCTTAGCTTTCATAGTACGTAAAAGTTCAGTACTCTCTATTACTTACTGCATGTAAAAGTCCCAAGTATAGTACGAAATTGCGGTGGTGACTGAGTGCTCTTTGTCGAAAGGCTAGAGAAACTAAAGCAAACTGTTTAATTATATATCGTTTAATCATCTAAATTTTTTCTTTCTTCACATAATTGCTAAGTGGATAAAATTTCTTGTCAATATAACGTTACAATGTATTAACTAATTCTTGCTACTAATTTATGATTGCTTTTTTTCTAGATGCGACGCGTTATATCAAATATGGATTCAGTTTACATACCATACTTGACGACAGATGAGACTCGCTATAACGAACTTCTGTTTGTAGTGGATTTTAGAATGGTCAGTGATGGGAGTCTTACTTAAAGTGGTCTCTTATAATAATGATGACAATTTACCCCTTAGCTCCAACTTCCGTTTTCCATCGGTTTCTGTCCTGAGCAAGCCTTCCAGGTGTGGTCCCACTTCCTAATTCGAGACTCCACGCCCCTCCTCCAGGAGTTAAAAATAATTTACTATATTTAGAGAGGAAGCCACATCAGCCTTAGCTGGTCGAATTGGAATTTGGAGTGTTAGTTTTCGTGGAGGGAGGAAAATCGGAGAACCGGGAGAAAAACCCTCGGAGCAAGGACTTGAACCAACAACTAACTCAACCCACAAATGACACCGGGCCGGATCTGAACCCGGGCCACATTGGTGGGAGGCGAGCGCTCTCACCACTGTGCCATCCCTGCTCCCCAAAGCAGAGAGTTCCCCAAAGGAGTTCCTTGGGTGACCCCTCTTAATAAATTAAATTAATTAATAATAATGATCTAAGTTGTCCTGTCCTAACCAATATGGCGTAAATGTCGAGTATATCGCAATTCTAGCGATAAGGGAACAGATATTTCCAGCTGTAGTTTTCTTTATATACTAGCCGGTGACAATACTCCGAATATCTTTTTGGGAAATGTTTTGAAATAGCCCTTTTTGCCAAAAAAGTAAACATGTTAACTTTCTTTGTCTCTATTTCCTAAATAAATGCGTTGAACCAAACTAAAGTTGGATTATATTTTACCCTATCTAGATGTTACATCTGCATATTGCACGAGTATAACGATTTTCGTCTTAAGGACGACGCCGCAGCTCGAGTTTTACAGTTGAAAAGTATTTTGGCGCGCTACTCTCATTTATGTTTTCTAACTGATAAGTACTGACGATACTTGAGTAAACTAATTAATTATTCCACAATCACCTAAAAGATATAAACTATTTTGCTTTCATTTACCACGCAGTACAAAGCATACAACAATGACACCAACGTCATTACAGACCGAGTTATGACATTAGCAAATGCTGTTGATGCAGTAAGTAATTTCAGAAATACCAATTACTATAGCGCCGATATTTAATTTATCGTATCAGCCTCGGATATAAAGGCATAATAATAACCCACCGTGGTATAAGGCCGGAGTTGATTAAAAATCCCCTAGGGTTTTTGCTTTAATTAGACAATTTATAAATTGGTGCTAAATTGAGTGCAAAGTCTGCATTGATACTCAGTTTAGTTTTGTCCTCTTCGCTCCGTCCGGAGCATGAGGCCTCGAATGCAACTTTCCATCGGACCCAGTTTTGTGCAGTCCGTTTCACTTGATTCCATGACATCTCCAAGTCCTCATGTTCCTGTGGTATGGTTCTCCTCAAAGACGATACCCCGTTTAAGGGTAGCAAATTCATCCGATTATAATTTTTGGGTAGTTTTTATATTAATATTCATCTTGCTGTGGAACTTTTGTGTTGATTGGGAAGGATCGTTATGTTTACTATAACAGACATTTTAAGTGAAAGCTGATGATAGAACGTACATTTGCAATAGGGCAAGTATGCACTGGTCATGTATGAGAGTGGTTATGTAATTTTGGCCATTTTAGGCTATGAAATTCATATTTCGAGAGTTGTTTTAAAACAAGTCACAGTTTAGTCCATCAAATTGCTGTCCAACAAAATTTATGTCCGGAATCGCCTATGCTGACAATGAAGGACGATCGCATTTAAGCTAATCTCAGACATGAACGGTTAATATCTTGTAAAGGTTTCAAATACCTATAATTTCTTCTTATTTCCCCTCGGTGAAGATTTATCAGCGAGTAAATATCAGAGTGGTTACGACAGCACTGGAAATCTGGACTAATGGTGATCCTTATGAGCGCGAAAAAAAAGGAGGACCTGACCTGTCATTGTTTAACACATATCGAAAAAAATTGAAGAAAAGGATTCCTCACGACAATGCACAGTTATTAAGGTAATAAATAAATGCTTTTCGAAAATGCTTTATTCCTCCGTTGTACTTATGCCGAACCAAATTAAGACTGGCAGATTCGTGCAAAAATTGATATCTGGAGCTGTCATAAATTCGTCCTTGAGTCATTGCTTTATTTACTTAAAGTCTTGATACAACATCAATGTCCAGGGCTATCTTACAAAACCTTCCAGACATCATTACTAACTATTTCTTGGTGCTGAAAAGCAAATGTGGCCGGATATGTAGGAACTTTCAATTGTAGTTTACTGAAGCGAGAAAAAGAGGGTTGATATGTTGCTTTTATACCACACACTCTTTCTTCACTGAGGGCAGCCGTGGCCCACCAGAGTCTTGAATCAAGCGGTTTATATGATTAATTAACATTTCTGGAAATGCTGTTCCGTTTTAGTGCATGGAGTTGGTCAGATTGTGCAGGAATGGCCTATGTTTTTGGGATGTGTGGTTCTGTCTCATCTGGCATAAACCATGTAAGTCAAGAATGTAATCAATTAGAAAGGAATGGCGAAATCTATTAGTAGCTGATTCTTACTAAAAAGAACTTCGGACAGAGTCGTCGTGATTGATTTTTGTATCACCTCTGATTTGATGGCAAAGTGACGCCAGATTTTTGTGAGCCCATTACTAAGCGCATCTCTGTAACAACGATTCAAATCATCAAACTATTTCATGCACTCAAGCATCACCGCTGTTAAATACCAACTTTTTGAAACGAAATATGAAATATAATAGGCCTGAATTTATAGTCTATAATTAATGTAGTCCCTCTAAAAACGTTTCCGAAAATTTGCTTGAAATTCATGTGCTTATTTTTGACTTGTCTCTCCTGTAGTGGGACTTCGGAAGTATCATTGGTCCTTACGTTGTCGTTGCTCATGAAATGGGTCACAATTTTGGATTTAGCCATGACTCAGGTGAAGCTAGACAATGACATAGCTTAATTAAATGTTCACAGGCTAGAAATGTGGCCAACATAGTAGCAAATATATTCATAGCGGAGCTCCTACGCGACGAAGGCGCGCAAGCGGATCACCATACCATCACCATACCATACCATACCATACAATTTGGTAAGGTATCGATCTCAAAATTTTGGTTTTCACTTGACTGTCCGAACGAACATACGCCCGTCCATCCGTCCGTACCCCAAAACCCAATGCCACGTACCTTGAAAACTAAAAGTAACATCATTACCACAGATAGACTATTGCCATTGAAAATCCATGTTCTAATTAATTGACAATTGTCAAAACAAGGTATCCGCTGACACCAATCACGTGACCATATCGAGCTCAGGTCAAGAGCTTATTGAGATCGCGCGGTTTTGAAGCCAGCTTATTACTCTGGGGGAGAAGGAGGCAGTACATGGAAAGGCAAAATTTTGGCCCAAATTAAACCATGACGCATTGTTGACTTTTTTTTCGACATATTATCTCTTGGAAAGTCCCGGATATATTGTGTGCACGGTTTATTTCTATAAGCTTGAGTACACTTATTAGGTATGGTTTGTTAAAATGTAACTAGAAAAAATAGTGAAACTGCACCTGAACAATCATATACTCTCAATTACTCATTTTAATAGAGAGAAAAATAACCTTTTTTCATTTATGGTTAAATATTTAATCACGAGCTCCGCCTTTAGGCTTGGCCATGGTCAATAAATTCAGCTAAACTAGACCTGCATTCGCCTACACTATACATCTGTCTACTGGCAATTTGCCTTGTTATTAGTTATTAGTCATGTAGCTCTTATACTGGTTTACCATAATGTTGTTCTCTAATTAGAAGTGTCATTGATGTTCATCTATAGCTATTTGGTATTTTTAGGATCCTGTAAGTGCCTGACCCCAAGGGGATGCTTCATGGGTGGACACAAGTAAGTAATAACGAGAAAAAAATTCACCATGGAAATACTGGGTACATGATGGCTCTTCTTGTTCTAATAAAAGTAAAATATTAGGATTTACAGAATTTGAGGTACGACAGTCTAATTTAAATTCATATTATGAATACGTTGACAATAAAGGCCAGAGATGATAGAAGCAACGTCGGAATTATTCACTTGAGTACAATGATTCGAGCTTATACCTCGTATTAGAATTGCATTCTACCTAAATGTTTTCGCTATAACAGTTGACATTGTAATTTGTTCACAGGACTAGAGTTCCAGGATTTTCTAACTGCAGTTTGGTGTCACTAAAAAGACTCGATGATTGGTGTCTGTACAACGTGCCGACTAAGGTATCGTTTGTTATTAACCTTCTTTAATAATATATATGAGAAAATTACTAGAGTCTGATTGGCCAAAAGCAGTGCAGGTCAATTGTACCACCAGTGCAAAAAGTCTAACACCAATGCAAATTACACACCGTAATTCTAGATTGTGACTGGCTGAAAGAAAAAGGAAATTTTCTAGGCTATATCACTTAGAATGACAACAAAATCTCGAATAAGAAAAAATGGCTTCAAGAAAGATCTTCCGGCAATTCCTCCATGCGAATTTTCATATTACTATTACTACGATTTTTTTGCTCGTTCAATTTGGAATCAATTAGTCTGGTTAAGGTTTTTCAAAAATCTGACATTGCACTCGCCGAAGCGGCTCGTGCAATTTCAGCTTTTTGAGAAACTAGCTCGTTCAAAATAATCGGAAACTGAACGCGAAACTGTTTGATCACCTGTACAAAATGATAAGTGTATTGGGTGCACACAAGCTCTAGCCTCAAAATGTACTTGAACGTTACTTGTTCTTATATTAAAAGACTTAGAACCTTAATAAATTTTCCTATTAGCAAACGTTTAAATTGTTACTCTTAAATTCTATTTAACAATTAGATTATTACCTCTCGATTTCTATGGGTTGATAGCTGATGACGCAGAAGGCTGAATCAACTCTTACCCCATTTCAAACAAATAAAGATTTCCAGTCATTTATTAGTGTAGGTTACACTTCATCCTTTAGCAAAATCCCGCGGATTTTTAGAAATTGCAGTTGTGCACGGGTGATCATCGGTTGAAGAAATTTTAAAGTTTTAAAGTCGCACAAGAATGCCGGAATCCAGAAATCGTTACCGAACTCCAGCCTTTGCACTCTAACATCTGCAGATAACAGAGTAGTTCAGCCAATCAGATTACGGCATTTGCCTTAGTATACCAATAAAATTCTATTAGCAAATCTCATGTAGCGATCTATATATGGACCATAGATAAAATGTTCCATCATGCAACTGCGAACCAGTAATTCTGTTGGTATACGTTGGATCGGGAGGTGCGGTAGCCTCATGGTTAGTGCGTTCGTCTCCAAGTCGAGCGGTCTGGGTTCGAGCCCTGACCGGGGACGTTGCGTTGTGTTCTTGGGCAAGACACTTAACTCTCACAGTACCTCTCTCCAACCAGGTGTATAAATGGGTACCGGCGAATTTAATGCTGGGGGTAACCCTGCGATGGACTGGCATCCCATCCAGGGGGGAGTAGAAATATTCCCGGTCGCTTCATGCCACAGAAACCGGAGATAAGCGCCGGCCTGATGGGCCACTTGGCCCGAATGCAAACCCTACTATACGTTCGATCAGTCAATAGTTATCTGAGCTGCTTATCGAAGAAAATAAACAATGCAAAAGCATATACCAGCACAATGTAGGATTATTTTTTTTATACGTATACCACGCACGTTAAAGAATTTATGATGTATCGGGTTCTACTTTTATGTTCTTATATCTTGATGCTGTATTCAAGTACATCTATCGGAGAGTACTGGGCCACAAACAAGAATATTAAAATAATTGTCGTGGAAACAAGACAATCTTACTATAGTTACCCAACTGAATGGAGTTACTACATTTAGGTAAAACTCTAAACCTAGCTCTATAAAACCTCATAATTGAACCACCTGAATCTCAAAATTGGCGGCGTGTTTACAGTACTTTGCTCAGTAAAACATTTTAATCCCAGTGCAAAACGCTTTCCATTTCTTAGCAAAAGTTTGCACTTTCAATATTACACTAACCAACAAAATTACTGTTCTCTATTATAGTCTTTAAGAAGTATTTGTGGAAACGGAATACGTGAAGATAAAGAGGAGTGCGACTGCGGTACTCCTGAGGTTTGTTTAGTTGAAGCAAAGGTCCCGGCAATACGAGCGAAATTTCTTGCTTGGGTGTTGCAAAAGAGAGCGCGCTGCGGTCAACAGAAATGGCGAGAGAAAAGCCCTATTTGCATCAAATAACGGTATTATGGTGTTTCCGGACACTTTTCTAATTACTGCGGGCGCAGCACCTGTGCAAGAAATTGCTCGAGCAGTAATATAAGTACAAATATCCTTACAAGTAAAACTAACTAGACAACAAAATAATGTATGCAAACTATCATAACCCTACCATTTGAGCTCCTTGTCCCATTCAGCACGAGCTAACTTAACTTCTGGTAGAATATTTACTTAAAACAAGTATTATTCAAGCAATATTGATCAAACTCGGTAACTCTTTCGCTATGATTTTTTAAGGAGAGAGAAAGTTAACAGAGGCCATGTCCTCAAAAGCTTTCTGATAGCTTTCTTGCTTTTCTTCAATTGGAAGTATTTCATCCGAGTAGTTTACTTGCTTACTTACTGCCCTTGTGCCGGGTGGCATGTAGAACAGCAATTTATTGTAGTTTAAGAAGATTGATTTTGTTCTCCCCAGATGTGTATGGATAAAGATCCCTGCTGTGAGCCCCATCAGTGTGTTCTCAAGGCGGAATCACAATGCAGTGACTTACATCATTCATGCTGCAAGAACTGCTTGGTAATATAATAATTTAGAAAATCACACAAGCACAAACACAAGCATAGCAAAATTGTTGTACGTGTAAGTGAAACAAAAACGTATTTTGTGCCTGTTCCTATGCTTATGTTAAGTGAGGCCGCCCTTCTGTAAGCATAAGCATAAGCATGACCGAAGGATCAATCTTGTTTTACTGTATCGAGGAGGTACAGTTCACACTATCGTATTCGCATGCCTACCTCATATGGTTGTGTTACTGCTGTCCTTACTACCATTATGCTTATGCTTGTGCTTGTGCATATGATGTAGTGGAAACCAGACTTAAATTTCGCGTAACCTTCGCTGGTTTGCTGACTCTACTTATCCGGTAAAGAGCTCCTATGCAATCAATTTTTGTTTTTTGAACAAAAAACGATGTGCTTTACGGCTCGGCCTTGTATTTACAAGAAAAAGGATCAATAGCGAGGGCTGATGTCTTGTCCTTTCGTGGTATATTTGGTTAACATTTTCCCAAAGTTTTGGGCGAACTGGAAGAAATTTCTTTCAGACTCAACTTGTTTACTTGCGGTCTGATGTCAAGCGTTCCTTGAACAAGCTCTAGGCACTAGGTTGTGCAAAGCACAGCAACCAATACTCCTCCATATAGCAGTTGTTAGATTGGGTCTGAGATACATCTCAACCATTGGGGACACTGTTCAGCCAACTCTGCTGAAGTTTGCTGAGCTAACGTGAGGTTAAAAGTTTAGTTTTAGAGCGGTTTCATCCTTTAATTGAAATGATGTTTGTCAACCTGTTACTGATACTGTAATGTTTCACAGACTGAAAAACTCCTATGGAGTTTTACAAGGCAATTTTTTTTTCAGTTTCAGAAACAAGGATTCTTATGCCGCAAAGTGAAAACAAATTGTGACGTGCCAGAATATTGCCCTGGTGACTCAAGTGACGTAAGTAGCACGGGATAGTAAGAGTTGGACAACCGTACTATCAGACCTACCTATATTCATGCCTTACTTCGTACAGACGGAGTAAGGCAGACGGATGGTGCAGCGAGGTTGGAAGAAATCTGGGAGTAGAACGCGTCAGAACTCCACCGGTGACAGGGGAAAAGAGGGCGGGAATTAAGTCCTGAGGTAGTGAGAACCGGATATTTTGCACTATTACGTTTTATTTTCCACAATTGCTAAAAAGAACGGGTGGACGAAAAAATAGGACCAAGATAACATAAATTTTAAGATTTAGTGAATTTTCTTCCTTCACGCTCAAGATAATCTGCTTGTTCAGTTGTGCTTATACTGTTTGTATTTCTTCTCAAATATCAGTGTCCAGAGGATACGTATATCGTCGATGGATATCCATGCAATCAAACGGATACGGTACGTTTAACGGGCGAGTACTTCGAGGTTTTTTTTTCTGAAAAAAGGATCCATGTAAAACTGCCTTTGACTTAATAATGGCGAGGCATTTAGGAGATGAGGGCTTCGATTACTTTTGTGGTGATTTCAAACTTTCCCTACAGCATGCATTGAAGATGTAATGGTAAAACTATAAATATTATAAAGTAGCGTTTTGGTTTCTCGAGTGTTTAGTTGCGCAGTTTAACGTCTCTATAGCAACCACATTTCAAAGGTTAGTGGTCAGTTAAAAGCTTAGATTGAAGTGTTACTCAGATTCTAAATTATACAAAGATGTCTTCTTAGAGACTACCAATCCTAAAAAAATTGAACTTTATCCCCTGTTGTAACTTTAATTGCACGTTTTGGTGTGAAATGTAATCTCCTAAACGTACAGCAAATTTAGCTTTCAATTCTTAATTCTGGTATAGAATGTTCTTCTCAGTCTTGATTTTAAAAGGTGTTTTGGTAAAAAAACGTATGTATTTTAAATTGAAAAAAGATAAACGTCGATCTCGGAGCCTCTATCCCTGGCTTCTCTGGTTGCTTAATGGTCACGTGACCTCCAAGAATCTGGTAGGACAAGAAACTTGTTGGGTGGGAGGGGTGGGTTTCAAATACTCGAGTAATGGCGAAAATCCGGACTTGGAAATAAAAACCAGCGAAGACCGAGTACTTTCGCCGTTTTTTCACAAAATGATGTATCGGGTGCTAACCTCTAAATCAAAACATATCGAAAGTAACGTGTGTTTCAAATCTTTGAAGAAACACTCGAGCTACATTTATATTCGCGGCTCTAAGAACCTTAAAATTATGACAAGGCGTTGCTCTCAATAAATCTGGTAAAAAGGAAAGTCTTTAGTTTTTTTCTTAAATAATAACTGTTCTGGATCGACGTATTTCCAAAGGAACAGTGTTCCAAATCTTCGGAGCGCAAACAGAAAAGGCTCTTTCACCATATGTTTTGGTTTGTCAGCATCAATCAATCTCACAATCAATCAATCT
>Ga0126343_10001630_pt1 | contig 10810 bp, 7 predicted proteins | sample Cyp2metagenome_FD_92531 | JGI IMG/M metagenome (GOLD analysis project Ga0126343, IMG submission 92531) | Coral microbial communities from Lord Howe Island, Old Settlement Bay, Australia - Cyphastrea 2 metagenome | ecosystem: Host-associated > Invertebrates > Cnidaria > Coral ... | reverse complement strand
TAGGTCAGAGATAATAGCGCTGTTTGTATCGGAGGTAGAAGTGCTATCTAGGACGCGGTCACGAGCCCTCCCAAACAACAACTCGTGGATGACGAGGCGCCCCCCCCCCCCCCCCCCCCCACACACACACACACACCCCACACCCTTGGGCTTAAAATTGATAGGTACATAATGCCCAAAGAAGAGTCTTCGGCCCTTACCAGTCAGCTCTTTTCAAACAATCAATCTCCGCGTTTTGCGAAATTAAAAGCTTGACACACTCCAAGTGACAGCCAGCAGCTGCTTCATGTAAAGGTCTTTTTAAGTCCTTATTACGCTGTTCGATGTCCACTCCTTGCTGAATTAAGAATTTTAACAGTTGTACATGCCCATGGCGGGAAGCCACGATGATCGGGGTGTCTCCCGATTTCGAATGAACACAGTTTAATATTGACCGTTTATCTTTGTGAGAATCAATCATGCTGATAAATTTTTCTTTCTTGTTGGCCTGTACTAGGCGAAGAGGGAGAGGATAGTCGGTAAAATCTTCATAACTTCGTCTGCGCGTTTCAACGTCCCTGACTTCCGCCATCTTGGTTTTGTTTGCAAAAAATAACTTTAGGGTGGGTCGGTGTGTATAGTGGAGAGGACTTTGGTTTGCAGACAGAGTTGAGAAAATAAATCTGATCAATAGAGAAGATGAAATATATTTTATTTATTGGTTCATATCAGTATCCCCTAAAAATTCGAATGTGTTTGATTATGTTGTAGAAATACAGTCTCTTCTTACCCTCCCCTCACCCCTGAGTTTCGCAGCGGCTACTAGAGTCGAGCGAGAGTCGAGCGGCACTGGTAAGGAAAATGGAAACTGTCATGGCGGCCAAATGAACTCCGTTTGTACACAATTTGATTGAAATGGCTCGGCATTTCTCCCCTCAGAAAAAGCGAAATAAGACTAATTCATCTCCTCATCAACGGATAATCTCACAATATTTCACCCCAAGGAGTGGCATCAATAAAGAAGAGGTGAATTTTCTCGTGAAGGCGGCAAACGGCGAAAAAGGTTTTCGGACAACTGGCGTCCAGGGACGCACGGATCAAATTACGATTTCCCCGGCGTTTGGTTTCACGACTGCGGCAAAAATTCATCAGCAATCTGGAGGATGTTATTCAGGGCCGGAAAACCAGCAAATTTTGTCAGGTCAACGTAATTTAGGAAGTACAATTTGCAGGTGTACAGTTTCAGAGCATGCTACTTGTGTATGTTCACCATTGAAAAATAGTTCTGCAGAGAAAAAACAAACGCAGTTTGACCATACACGTGTTCTTGGCCTAATGGCGTCGTCTTCTAGTTCAAGTTCAACCTCCTCGTCGTGTCCATTACCAAGAAGTACTAGAAGGACACGCAGATCAAATTCAAAAACACAGAATCACTTGAAAGGCAAGACTGTCAAAAAGCAGAAACGTATCCCAGAAATAATTACTGTTGATAGCGAAGACGAGAACTGTATAGGTGACGATGACTGCTGTGTAATAATGAATGTGGTTCGTGGCAGAAAACATAGGAGTGATTCAGAAGTGGAAGAAATTTCTACTTTTTCTCAATCTTCTACAGGTATTGAATCTAGTAGTCAAGAGAGCAAGGGGGAAAGTAGTTACAAGAGCTCTAGTTCCAGTGAGTCTGATCAGAAGAATACTCAATCTTCTTGCAAAAAATCTTCATTTCCATCTAAATCTGTGAAACAAACTAAAAAGCAGGCACCAACAAAGTCTACATTTGGTCTTGTTGGCTGCGATGTTAGTGACTCGGATGAGGATGATGACGACTCACAAGATTTGAGTCAGTGCGACAGTGACTTCGCTCAGCTGCCTGCGGAGATATTGGAGAATATCTTCTGTCAGTTACCGATCGTGGATTTGATGTTGAACTGTGCCTTGGTGTGCCGTCAGTGGTATGACATAATCTCAAGGGAATCGGTAATGGCATTTTTTTTAGTTACATCGTTGCACAAGTGAAATTTAAGCTGACTTGAACTTGACTTGAGCTTGACTCGGGCTGCAACTTGACTTGTACTATGACACAACTCTATAATTTATACATGACATATTGTTACGTGTAGGTGAACATTTTTGTTCACTGATGTTTATAGGGATGTCTACATCAAATGTCAGTGGGAGGCACTGTGTACCAAAGGTTACAAGGGGAAAGAGGGGGAATAACCTTGGTAACTCCCCCCCCCCTCCCTTCCATCCAAGGGAGAGTAAAAATACTCCTGGTCTCTTTGTGCTATAGAAATCTGAGAATTGTACATGAAATATTTATTATACATGCATGGCTAGCTTCGTGAGTGGGCCAGATGTTAACCAAATCCTTCGCTGTGATTGGTCACCCAAGCAAGCACGATGGTGCTATTTTGCGAAAAGTTTGTATTTTGAATTACTTTAACTCCAAGTTTAAAATTATCGAAAAAAGAACAGTGGAACTCGATATCAACAGTAACAAAAGCAAAAGTAACAACAGAGCAGTTCTTACAATGATTATAAGCAGTCAATTTTTGTATGGACCTGAATTATTCATCAGTTAAAAATGTAAGGGAAGGTACTGTATTGTATTAGACTAAGTTGGAAATATGGTTTTGTAAATATTTCAGTGGTTATACTGTAGACTTACTCTTTCCTGATTATTGAGATGTGACTCACTTTCCACGTCATGTTATGTCAGAGACACTTTGTTTGCGGCATTAAATAATTTTGCATCTTTTTTTAAATAATGACATTTGCAAAAGCAGCCTGTCATGAAAAATACATGTAATAAGGTAGCCATTATCATTATCTACATAATTTATAATTCCACCCAGTATCTATTGATTGGAGATTACATTGTTAACCAAGATTTTGAATTTGCTCAGCATGTTATATAAATTTATTTGTGGGTTCTAAAGTACAAGGAATGTGTCCAGCTAATTCAAAATCTTGGCTATTTGTTCACTAAGACTGGTTTAACAGGTTATATACAGTAGATACATGTAACTGTCTTACTGAATAAAATTATTATAGTGCATTAAATCACCAAAACATATGATTCAAAATCACTGATCCCTTGTTGTTCACTTTCCTACTTTCAGTTTATCCCATGGAAGAAGAAATACTTTCTTCTTAAGAACAGAGATAGTTCATCAGAAGATGAAATGATTAAACTTCTAGATGAAAATGGTCTTTTAGATGTGGATTTGTTTCCTCGGAATCTTGCAAGGTAAAATCTTGTTTTGTTTTGAATAAGCTATTAAATCTAGGTAAAGAGAAACTTTAATAGATCACTGGGAAAATTAGACCTAAGGTTAATAGGGTATAAAGTGTCCATTAACTGTTTCTCAAGTGAATTATTTTACTGGTACATGTACATGTACATGCGTTGTAACCTTGTACAATGTATTTACTTGTGCAAGGGGCTACAGTATCATACAACTGTAGCCTTCTGTATTCATTGTACATCATTATAATCTACAGACATACTGGCCTTTTAGCTTGGGAATATCAGCCTACAGATCAGAGAACTGATCAAAAGGATCTGTCAGCTTAGAAAGCCTCAGGCTTCAATGAATGCCTAGAAATCATTAATTAATCAGTGACAGCAGTGGTGAACATGTAGAGCTCCACAATTTCAAATGGGCAGAATTTTTTTCTTAGTCATCGAAAGGGTTTAAAAGAGTGCCAGCACTTGCTGCTGCTCTGACAAATATTAAACATGTAATTATAGAGATTAAGTAAGTTGTGTATGGGCAGTCTCTGTAATATTGCACTCTGCCAGGTGCTATGCTACATGTAGCCAGCCACCAATGTGTACTGTCTTGTAATCGTCCTGAAAGCATTGATGTGACATTATACATCATGACATAGTAATTTCATGTCAGTAGTTTTAAATTTCAGTGTTGCGTACTAGAGGTACATGTAACGGTTTACATGACTGTATTATCAAGTTATTTGCATTAATTTTGACTTAGTTTACCTGGAATCATGCAATGACTGTTATTGAGAACGATACTGTATCAGTCAAAATTGATTTTTTAAAACTTTATTACTTATCAGTGCTGTTAAATATTGTCTTACTTGTTGACAGTTTTATGAAGGGTTTTACAAGAAAAGGACATCCATCACTGTTAACACATTTGAAAACACACTGCAAGTTCCCCTTGATAGAAACATTCTTAGAAACTCTTAGGGACAGCTCAAAGCAGGTATTGTACACTCTATAGGGCACCTTCTTTTAGGGTGATCTGGGTCAGGATTAGTGATCCACGATCGATCACTTGGATCATAGAACATCAACAGAAGTCCAATGAGTAAATTTGTGATCAGAGGGAATTCATCGATTCTTTTGATGTACACCATGATCTTAGTGATGTCTGATCACTGTTCTTGATCCAGATTGCCACAAAGGAAGACATCCTTATTTTGTACTTGGCCATCCTCAGAAAATTGTTTTAGCAATTTCTTTAGTTTTGTTTAATCATGAAATGATATTAAGCTTCACAGTAAAGTTATTCATGGATTGAGTAGAATCATGTTCAAGTTTTGTACAAAGAGACACTATAATTAAACAAAGGTACATGTACATGACGTTCTATGCCTTTTGCTTCCATTTAAATTCAATCGCCCTTGGCAATCGTTAACCAACTGACAATGTCTACCTGTATATCTAATTATTAGGAACCTAGCCCCTGGTCAGTTATTGCTCTTCTGTCATTGGTTTGCAAGACGGTGCAGGAAATACAAGCCATAGTACATTGCTTGTCACAATCTACTTCCTGCCTGATTCACGACATTTTAGAATGCTTTTACTGTCTGGCCTCAGTATATTACTACCTTGAGTCTCAGCACAGGATTGGAAGTGGGTACGTCTGAGTACATAAAATCGTGTAACTAAATGACCAAATGTGTGTTACATGTAAGTGGATGATACGAAATCATGTACATGAACGTAGTGCCCACTTATAGGCAGGGGTTAAATCTAAGTACAGGGCTCGAAAGTAACAAAATCCGAGAGAGAGGTTTACTTTAGTGTGCCTTAGAATACTCACACATGGCAATCCAGTTGGCGATCAAAGATTCGTGAGTTTGTTTCATTATATCTATTTGAATAAATTGTGTCTTTCATCCACAAGCAATGATGTTATTTTTCCTTTGAAACCTACTGTCGCAAATTGCGACTACTCTCGTTTTTCTAGTCGCAAATAAGTAAATTTAAGTCGCAAATGCGGCCGTATTGGTCACAAATTCGAGCCCTGACTTAGGGACAGCCTCCAGGCCAAGTGACTGGCTGTATGTAAGGACAATTTTGCATGCCTGATTTGACCATCTGAAGGAATGTTTTTTCCAAAAGACGTTTAGTTCAAGAAGTTTGGCCTGCGTGAGAAAACACTCAAGTTTGTCCTTAATTTTCTTAATGAAATCCCTGATGTCTTGTCAATATTAATAAACTGTTACATGTTCATTTAATTATGGAAAATGGGACAAAACGTTCAAGAATTGCATGTACATACGGTCAAAATATACTACTGTTTTGAGTTACATGTAGCTGTTTAGTATCCGTTTATAAACGTTTTTCTTGACCATGTAATGAAAAAGCATCATTGTCTGTTTTGCCAAAGAAGGTTACAACTGTGTGCTATGATAAAGCCATGTAGATCCTAGATACGCTATATTACATTGTACAAATTTACCTGATGGTTACTTACAGGTATTTGTAACTCTAGGTCTAAGTGATTTCTTTTCTTTCTTCTACAATGTATCATTTTCCTGGCGATTAGGCTTCATTACAGAGTGTTCTATACTCTGTATTTATACGAGAATGCCTTTGAAGCCACCTGTGCCTCTATTGGCTCCGTCTTTGGTCAGAATTCTACTGGACAACAATCAATGATGAGATACAGGTATGAAACTCAAACTGAGTGAATGCTGATTTGAAGAAGCTTCAAGAAACATTAGCAAAGAACATTTGTTTAGTCTTGTGAGAGAAAACAGAGGCCATGGCATGGATTTGTGTGTTGCAGGATACAAGTTGTTTAACAATTTCCTATAAATTTGCAAAACGAATAGACTGAAGAATAGATTTTTCTATGGCGAAACCTCAACAAGAGCATAACATTTTTTTACAAATGTATCTGATTATACCCCACCCCTTAACAAACCTCTGCTGTATTCACGACTGAAATTTAAAAATAAAGTCAATTGATGAATGTGTCTGTGCACAGCCTTTAGATATATGCTACTGAACCTCCAACCCACCAGGAAATTTCAATGCCTTCTCAGGGGAGAGAATTGATATTAATTTTTGTGGAACTGCACAATACCTGAATCATTGAACCTTTCATCTCTGCCCAAACTCCACACCAAACACCACCTCCTGCCATTGTATGATTATTTTTTTCTTCCACGATTTAGATCTGTCACAGACAAGCTGCAACTCACACATGAACAAGTGCGCATCATCAAACATGATGTCAAGTCAGGGGAGATCATAAAAATTGTCGCATTTGCAGGTACAGTTACACATAGACTTGCAGATATGTTTGATATATTGACACATTACATACTGTACATTGTACCATTGTGATTGTACCTCAAAGCCACCTAGTACTAGTTTAAAGAAGAAGTACACAATCATTTTTGTTTAAGACTACACTACAGGCTGTATATGAATTCATTCTTAAAAGTTTAGAGCAACACTACAGTATACCTTATTGCTTACTAGACAGTATACGCATTTTGACAAAGCTTAGATCGCAAAACAAAGTGAATTTAAATACTACAGTACTGTACAGGCTAGTCCTTGTAGTAGACAAATAGTATTGACACTTTCCTCAAAATTATTGATTTTTTTTAGGAACTGGAAAGACTACAACTCTAGTTGAATACACCAAAATGAGGCCAATGGAGCGGTTCCTTAATGTGGCTTACAATAAGTGAGTGCAGTTGGTTTTCTGTTGTAACTGACTTCTGTTTGACGTGTGTACACTGTGCACTTCTCACTGTACACTGTACATGTATCACCATGGATCACTGGGTTAGAATTTGAAACCGTCTTGTACATGCATCTATGACATTGATTAAAATCTGTGGAACAATATGGCTGTGGCTGCGGCCCATGAACTTGTGAAGTGGCTTTCATGTTTTCCTAATTTAAATTATCTAGCTCTTGCGAGACCTCACTGAACATGTTGTTTGACATGGGCCGAGAGGGCTTAGGACATCTACCTTAAAAGTTAGTTATTTGCTGCTATGTTACAAATACTCGGTCTGGAGTCATATCATATACAATGCCCAGTTTATTTCTAAAATACCATTAAACTACACCATGTGTTATTCTAAAACAGGTCAATTCAACAACATGCGCTGAAGACTTTCCCTAGCAATGTTGAGTCTCGCACAATCCACTCCTTGGCTTTTAGAGGTGTAGGCTTTCGGTTAGTAAAATTTACTGTTAGTAACATTGCACATTAATAGTATTTAGTGGTATTTGACTTAAATTTATTTTGTTTTGTGTAATAACACCCTCCCCCCCACCCCCCAAACTAACCTTAAGTTATGCACTCAGTTTTTCCCTGGTGGGACACATGCTCTTCCTTTAGAGATTTGTTTATTTATGCATTTTCATAATGTCTCCAATTCCTTGCCCATTTGCTTTTTTTTTCTTTTATAATAAACAATAAGCAAATTTAGTCATTTCACACAATCAGTAAAAATACACATATTGAAAAAACGAAATGAAGAACTCGAAAACAAACTTGGCCATTTGCTTGTTTTAATTTTGCCATTTTGATTTTCAAGTGACATCTTATTTGGGACACGAGATACATGTCATCCTCATCATCATCATTATAACCTCCATTTTCCCAACATGGAAATGTACAGGTGTAAATGTAGGACCCGACATATTGTATAAGTGCACATAGATTTAAATTGACTGCAAAACCTGAAGCCCTAACTGTAATACTGAATACATGTACAGTACATCATTCAATACGTACAGTACAGCTTTCTAAGATATGTACATACAGCTTCCCCTTGTACATTAGTATATCAAGAGAAACAACTGACATGTCTCGAGAGAACTGAAACATGGTTTTCGAAATGGTGGCAGCAGTTTAATCTATGTATTAAAAATATAAATTTGCGTACAGATACAAGCACAAGCTTGCCTTTGGTCTGCGCATCAGCACGATCATGAATGCCCTCCCAAACGAATGTGGTTATCTGCATGCGAGGCGAGTTGAAGATACCCTGAAAAACTTCATAGCCTCCTCTGACACTACTGTGCAAGCCAAACACGTTCCTCGTACCAATAGGGTGATTGTGGAGGTGTCTTTATCAGAGGGAAGCGACGTAGTGCAGTCAATCTTTGGTACTCATGGAGCAGATGTCACTTATTTGAACAGTGACAAACATATTCAGGTTAGTTCAGTACAGTGTAGTGTGTTGGCTTTCATTATTTTAGTCATTCTATCAGTAGGCGAGTTCTTCATTCTCATCACCTGAGGCTGAACAATGCCGTTAGAGAACATTAAAGATTATTTCAAAGGATAATGCTAAAATACACAAGGAACTACATGTAAGTTTTAGCCACTCACTGAAGTTTCAGCCCCTAAATCTCAGGTTTTCCTGGTGAAATTTGTCTCCAAAGAAGAGCAAAATTCAAACATTGTTGCCACTATTTTGAATGGTACTCAGCAGCCAGGCCTCATTTTCGGGATGTCATTGGGACCAAGACATTTTCTCCAAATGGCTTCCGTAGAGCCTTTAAACTACCACTCTAGTTCTAAAATTACTGTACAGTACCTCAAAATAAAAACATTACATGGCTGCTTAATAACACTTGAAATAAAAGATAACTCTGTCATCAATTTGTTGTGACTGTAGAAAGTTGTATCACACGCTGAAGGACTGTGGCAAAGAATGAGGGATCCCAGAGATAAAGATTTCCCAATCACCCATGATGGTATGTTTTTCTTGTCAGACTAGCCTGTGTTCACTCTTTTCACTTGTCTCAGTTCATGCACAGTGCATGGACATGTACATACCTATCTGTATTCAAAGTTTATGTGGCGTGACTCTGCTTATAACCTCAGGGACTCTGAAAATAAGCTCAATGTTCCATTACCGCCCACTAATTATTACCGAAAAAGCTTTAGCTACAATGGCGCCACATTGTGGAACAGTCTACCATGCAATACATGTATAAGGAACACAGAGTCTCAATGACGTTCTTAAAGTCTAACGCACAGCATTCATGGGAAACAGCTTTAGTTATAGTATACAGTTTGAATTTTAAATAATTATTTTAGCGTATGTGTTATGCATTTTTATGGGCTGATGAATTGATCGTGTTTAAATAACGAGTATCTTGAAATTATTTTACATGCATGGATTTATATATGAGTTATTGTCTTATCGACCAAGCGTGAGGTCAAGATGGCTGGATATTGGCAAAGTTCTTTCTTTGCGTGTTTATGGACTGAGACGGAGTGCATACAAGAAACGAACGAGGCCAATATCCAGCCATCGTGACTGAACAAGCTTGGTCAATAAAGGATTATTTTATTATCTGGAAAAGTCTTGAGGTAATCCCGAGCAGGCAAGGTAGCACCATATTTCCTGCCCAAGAAGCCAATCACAGTGCAGGATTTGGTTCATCTTGTCAGTTAATAAAGCTCGCCAATGTAATACAGAAAGAACTCAGTGTTACTTGAGTCTTGTGCATATGATACTGGCATTTATAAAACTATGTGGAGAGATTTTCTTTAGGCTTCATTTCCGTCGCTCTCTCATGTCTTTCCTCCCCGAAAAGAGAGTTCGGGGGAGGAGCGCGGGCTCTTTTCCCGAACAGCGGCTGGTAATCGGGCCAAGATTTTCTTTGAACTAACAACTTTCAACTACCTCTACATGTCTTTTTGCATGTATGTACACTGTAACCTGTTCGTGTTTACATCATGTGCTTCAGTGAGCCAGCCTTGATTTTCCAAAATACCTTCTCTGATGAAGTTTTAATTCGTAATTTCGTCCAGGTTACCTGAAGATCTATCAGCTCAACAGACCGGTTTTGGATGGATATGACTGTCTGCTTGTTGATGAGGCTCAGGACTGCACTCCTGGTAAACAATTATCATTGTTCACATGTTACTGATTAGGCAGTTATGATGGCAAGTTCCGTACAAATTATATGTACCGGTGATTTACTTCATCTTAGCTGAAAAGCAGCATATGGTAATTCCTGATGGTTCTCTGTTACTAATCTTGAGCTTTTACTCGCTCCATTTTCGCGCTGCAATTCTTTGCTCCCGAACCCCACAGAAACGCTTGCTACGCAGGCTAAGCTTTTGTTAAGCCAAGATTATCTTTGACATTTATCACTGTCTACGATCTTTGGATGATGATCACCAAAAACAACAACAGCACTGAGCAACAACAGCAGCAGCAGCAGCAGCAGCAGCAACAACAACAACAACAATAACAGCAAAGACAACAAGGACAACAACAACAACAGCAACTACTGGCAACAACCATAGGATGTGTCAACATTAAACAAACTACTGATTGATCGTTGTAGATTTGAACCTTTCTCACGTATATTACGTGACTATGCTTATATCCCCCATATTAAAGGGGCTCAGTCACGGTTAAACGGTTTGAAACGTTTAGCTAAACTTTTCAATTTCGTTGTTTTTCAATCCGTGTCAATCTTCTCCATCCTTAACCATCCGTGTTCCTTTATGCTTTGTTATAATCTCTTTGGTGTTTTTCTATCTTTGTAAAGTATTATTTTCAGGTTTCCTTC
>Ga0126343_10001629_pt1 | contig 10810 bp, 7 predicted proteins | sample Cyp2metagenome_FD_92531 | JGI IMG/M metagenome (GOLD analysis project Ga0126343, IMG submission 92531) | Coral microbial communities from Lord Howe Island, Old Settlement Bay, Australia - Cyphastrea 2 metagenome | ecosystem: Host-associated > Invertebrates > Cnidaria > Coral ... | reverse complement strand
TGGAAAAAGGAGATGAATTCTGAACTTTAGAGTTTTCAGTACTTATCGCCTTTAAAATAAAATAAAAAAACAAATAATTTCTAGCGAGTTTGAAATTCCAAATTTTGTCTGTTGTAAAGACGAAACAATACAAGACAATTTTTTTCAACTCGAATCTTTACACCGGATACAAATAAGAAATCGACAGAGACAAAAAACTGATAAAAAAGGAAGGTGCCTTCGAAGCCGGGATCACGGCGAACCAGGCTCGAAATTTTTCACTTCGTCGCCGTCGCCGTCGTGGTTTGCTCCCTATTGTTCGGCGAGAGACTGGACACGCTTTTACGTCATCGGATTCGAGAATATCCGGATTCACCCGTCCACACGTTATCGGAATCGTTGCGGATATATTTTTTTCCACTCTGGAGAGCGGATTTATTTTTTCCAGATTCGCTGTCGAATTCGCCGGATACGTGTGCGGTAGCCGTATCCGGAAAGAAAAAGTTCCGGATTCGAAAATATCCTGATACGTGTGGACGGGGCCTGATTCGTGAAAACAGTTTACATCGGCGTAATAAGAGAAAGGGTCTTGGTCAACCTTGATTAACGGTTGAATCACATTGTTTCAGTTTTTATCGTCATATTTATTCTAATCTTCTCCCTACAGACTTGCCCGTGTTTCATTCCATTGTACGTGACTGTGAGTGCCAACTACTTCAACATTGTATTCAGATGTGCCATTTAGCACTTGTTTAGCTTGCGAGCACGCGAGCGGCCGTGGCGCGAGACTTGGAGATTATGTACCAGACTTCTCGCCTCCGTATCGCTTCGGTTACTAGGGAGCTTGAGCAGACCGCAACGGCAACGAAAATGCCGTTAATCAAGAGATTTAATGAGCAAAACAAAAGCTGTGCACGTGCGTTATAAACCTTTGTACATTTCTCTACCGTCCACTAAAAAACGACAACCTCAAATGAATAAGTTTTAGGTGTTACGTCTTAGGTCTAAGGTAGGGTTTTTAGACCACTGGGCTTGCAGAATAGTTCTACATTCAATTTTTTTTTCCAGTCGTCGTCCATGGCGTTGCCGTCGTAATTGCTTAAGCTCTACTTGCTCGTGCGTGACTCTAAGGGAATCCTGCTCGCATTACCGTACTAATAGTCCCAATAGCCCTTTCACGGTTAGCTTTTCTCAATTGTATTACAATCTGTTTCAACGTGAGCAGGAACTCTAAAATCTCGCCTCGCGTGCCTGTTGGATTATCTTAGAATGCAAATGACGAAAATTTAACCGTAGTCCTAAGGGCTATTAGCCAAACAAAGGTCTTAGATCCTGCCTTGTTTTCTGAGGTGATATCACCAGATTTTTAGTCGAATTCGAGTTCGGTAAACAATTTATCGCGTTTTTGGTGTGCTTCGCTAGGCAACATAACAGGCTTGTATGATCTCTCCATGACTCGACTAGACTCTCCTTATGTGCCTCGAAAGTAATACATACAGTCTGCAGTACTTTTCAGGATCTGCGCCACTCTTCTTTCTTTGTGAAAGTATTGAATGAGGACGAAGAAACTTGAGGGGGAAGAGTGTAACGTAGCAAAGGACGTATCTACAGCAGCCTCTTGTAAAGCCGACGTCACTATCGTGCGGCAAAATTCCCTTGCATGTCTTGTATTTTCTAGACACAGTTCTTCTTCTTAGCGGCAGTTTGTGTTGACGGTGCTATTATGTGGACCTTAAAGTATCTTTGTCCTCAAACCGTATTTATTTACCTGAACCTTTAATAATAAACAGTGATTTTACAATAAATGTGGATTGATTTTTTCAGTCTCTTGTTTAATGTTAGCAAATTAGTAAGGTAGAGGTAATTGGTGGTTAGCATCGAAAACAGAAATCGTAACCATTAAATTATGTCGAGTTTCAGGTATATGATAGATGATTGATACACTAACGACTTCGCTACGATTTTGGTCTTCGCCGGCGGTTTTTCACTGATTCCCGCGTTATTCGGAAACGTGTTGATAGTTTTGATAGTGTGTTATATTTAATGACACTAAAACTTCAGTAGGATTGCTAAATGAGGACGTCACAAAAAAAGAAATAATGTTCCATCTTGGCAATACAGCTATTTCGACAAAGGCTGTCCACAAATTAAAAGTGTAAAAAAGTACGCGGCCATGCCGATTGGTATTATGGGTAGAAAGAGTGTGGCGTTTATAAATTGAGGTTTACGGTGTTCACCAACAAGAGAAAGAGATGGCGTAAAAACATTTGTTTATGCTGTTTCCCTCTATGTCGCTGAAACACCTCAATCAAAGACCATGAATCCTTTACCCATAATACGTTTCGGCATTGTCGCGCACGGTTTTGTTGGACAACCTTTCTCGAAACAGCTGTACACCGGTACAACTGTTACTCCCACGGAAGGAGGAAGATTGCGTGACGATTTCGCTCCCAAGGTCTTCGTTCCCCTTGACCAGCGATCGGAAAACGAGAGACTCTGGGAGCAACCATTTTGAAATTACAAAAGAAATAACCGAATTCTGCCAATCCGGTCTGCATCTATGGCGCATGCCTGAAATGGTTGCTCCCAGTGCAATCTTGTTCCTAGAGCTTCGTTCCCCTTGACCAGCGGTCGAAAAACGAAAGCTCTGGGAGCAACCATTCCGAAAGAACAAAGGAAATGACCGAATTCTGGTTATCTGGTTCACTGCGCATCTACATCTATGGTGCATGCCTGAATTGTTGCTTCCAAAACTCTCGTTTTCCGATCGCTGGTCAACGGGAACGAAGCTCTGGCAACGAGATTGCTTCCCGGGCCAGGACGGAGTCACTTGTTTTCCGACCGCAGATCAAGGGAACGAAGACTCTGGGAACGAGATAAAGGCAGTATATTTGGGCCGCTATTTTTGAAACGTGACCAAGCGTCGCCAAACAAAAGATTTCATTTTAACAAATAGCTCTGAACGTGCGTTATGAATTCATTTCATCAAATAGCTCTGAACGGTCGTTATAAATCTTGGTACATTTCTTAGCCTCTGTGCAAAGCGCAAAATAATCTTGATTTTTCGCATTTTTGTCGAGTGGATGATTGCCTTCCTATGTTCAGGTAGAGCTAGTGCTTAAACTGGTGTTTTTCTTGAACTGATCCCGGTGAATTTTCGTTTGATGAAAAGGAGTTACAAATGTCTTTTCCTGACGCACAGTTGCTTTAACTTCGGCGTTGGAACTTGAAATATCCAGTGGACAATTGTTGCCTGAAAACGTTCTACGCAATCCACTGGATATAGATAGGATAAGTTTATGATAACTTACAACTTGGCCATTAGCCTAATCTCTACTAGCGGATTGTAGTATGGTGTCATTTGTATTCTTTTCTTCTCCGAAAATTTCCGCTTTCGTCAATAAGACTTCCGTATGCGGGTGCTTTGTTTCACTTTTCTCAAAGGAGGAGCTCTGGGGAAGAGAATTGCGGAAATCATTTATATTTTTCCGAATTTATTAATTCATTTGTTTTCTCCTACGTGATGTTATGTATATTCCGCCAGGTTGCTTTGGCAAAGAAGGCGATTTGAAACGGTAGTCCTCTCAGGCTAGATTAATCTGACCAATAATCGCTTTGGACAGTCAAGCCCTCATAAACTATTCCAGTAATGTTCCACTTACGAGTGCTAATGCAACAAGATTGAATCTGTAATGTAACTTACGAGATGTTGAGTTGAATTTAAGTATATTTCAGAAGGCCATTACCTTACAATTGATTAATGAGGTCAAGGTTTTTAACAGACTCAAGGTTTGTAGAAGACTCTTGCTGTCTTTTTTTCTTTGCTTATCGCCAGACTGAGTAATATACTTTGATAGGATTAACTGCGCGTAGATTTCTTCCTTTCTCTTGTCAGGCGTGCTTATTCATTGTAGAGATACCTGACAAATATTTTGCTCTTCTCTGCATTCAACAAATTTCCTCCGTGTATGATAATATCTCTTTATGAGACCCGGCGATGCATTTTATCATATTGTGCTAGTAAAAATCATTTCCATGATATATTGCGCTGGGAAAATAAACTGGTGTCGAAATTTTTCAGCCAAGAGCAATTAAGAGCATATGTGGGGCACATTCATAACAAGATTTCATTGTTCTCTTTGTCTTCAATTCCATTAAAAAAGAGTTCTTCTTTCCTTATCGTCATGCTCTCTTTCCTTTGTTTTTCAAGTCCAGGGGGCGGAGAAGGCTTTTCCGAGACTGCATTGTGATGTACGCTTTCCCTTTTTTTGAAACAACAGAGGGAAATTTGGAAAACAAAAGTTTTGCTAACCATAATTATGGGCGCCCTGTCTCGCTGTCACTGAAAGGCGTAATAATCTTGTAAAGACGAAAATCGTAAACAAGCAAAGGTTAAATTTACCATTGAAGCGAACCGCTTCTCATGACAACCAAGTTAGATTTAAATAACGTACTAAACAACTCGGGTAGGCAGCAACCTTGCCAAATGTCGCGAATGTCTGCCGCCACAAACTGACCGCATCCGACTTACTCTTCTTTGCTGTATTGTTGAAAGCCGCTGATGTAGAACTTAATATTTACCGTTTCATTGACTTTATTTGAGTGTTTACATTTCCAATCGTGTTGAATAATTTTGATGCTAAAAGATCACGTTGATGACTCAATCTGACAAACTAGCTGAAAAATTACTGAAGTGCTTTTTTCATACTCCGGTGCGCAGTTAAAATCCAACTTGCACTTCATGATATATGACTACCAGTCTAACAACAATTCATTCTTCTCGGGTTAGAATTCAGAAATAAGGTGAGAATTTTTCAACGCTGACCAGTGCAGTTTATTCGAGATATCTTGGAGTGAGTGTCAGGAACATTTTGTTTCCGAGACTTTCAGGGCTTGATACTTTCGCTTGCGCGAAGTCGCTATTGACAAAACTTCCTTTCAGCTCCTTTCCATCCTTGTATTAAAACATTTTACGCAAGGCTATATCGAAAGGCGTCTCAGAGGCCCGTTAAGTGTTTGCAAATGGCCTGCACTTTTCATTAGCGTCACAAGCGTTGTCACTTTATAAAACATTACTTATCATGTATTTTCGGTTCCCTCCCAGTATGACAGTTCCTTGATAACAATCAAGGTTTAGTTTTGTGGTGAAAATTGCACATACAAAACCAAGTTTTTCACCGCAATTTAGAATTAGAACTTCTTTATATCAGTTTCCTTGATTTCCATCAAGCAAAACGTTGTTTGTGCTCAGCTTCAAAAAAAAATCCAAGACTTGCAATTATTTAATTTGGAGTGATATTGTGTTTGATGTGCAGAGTGAGTCCTTATCACTGCCTGTACCTCAACTCTTTTGTTCGCCTGTCAACGCTTTGCTATCGCGGCGTGTTAATGGCATAAGAGGCGTGATATATAGTACGTGTGAGAAAAGATATGCAGATCTCGAAACATCTAGCCAATAATCCGTGAGCAAATATTTGTTAAGCCTAAGCCTTGTAATATTTGCATTCTGTTTGGAGGGCAAACATCGTACAGGGCACCAAGCAAAGCCAACGAAAAGCGGCTTACATTAGATCAAAGGGTGCCTCAATACAGCACCAAACACAAGAAAGATCTTTTGTGCAAAATTTCACAACAAAGCGAGATGAACAGGAGAGAATGGACCTGATGAAGCGCTAATTTTCAAGGAATTGCGTTTCTTTTGCTAATGGCTTCGGCTTAAAAGTTCCATTCACTGACGTGCGAATTACATGCCACAATTCACTAATGAGAGAGCTTCGCTCGCTGATTGGTCGCTGTATGAATCTGTCAATATTGCTAATCTAATGACAAGGGTGACATGCAATCGACTAAACACTGACAAAACACCTCGCCAAAACCAGAATGAAATCACTCTCAAAATAGCCAGCACAATGGCTGTAACACACAACATCGTGTTTACAGTCTTGTTGTTTTTGAGTTCGTTCTACTACGCTTCTAGCAAAGAAAAGAAATGCGAAAAGATCAAGATACCCATGTGCCAAAGTATTGGCTATAATTTAACTTATATGCCAAACATGTTCAACCACGACACACAAGAAGAAGCGGCGCTTGAAGTTCATCAATTCTGGCCGCTAGTCGAGATCAAGTGTTCGCCAGACCTAAAGTTCTTTCTCTGCTCCATGTATGCCCCCATGTGCCAGCCGAACTTTAAAGACGAAGTGCCCCCATGCCGGTCGATTTGTGAACGGGCAAGAAAAGGCTGTGCGCCTCTTATGCGTCAGTACGGCTTTTCGTGGCCCGAGCGAATGAAATGCGAAAACTTTCCTGAACTTGGGGGCGACAAGCTATGTATGGGCCGTAACGCAACTGAATCTAATCATACGACAACAACAGCTCCACCAACCGACGTTATTGTTTCAACGAAAATAAGCCTTGAGGGGAATCGGCCCGGTAACTGCTGCTCATGCAGACCGCCGTTTGTGATGATCACCGATGAAAACGTTAAACCAAGTTTGCGGGACATTTCTACGGGGGGTGTCCCGTCCTGTGTTATGGCTTGCAATAGAACGTATTTCTCTCAAGATCAAGAAAACTTTGCATCGTTCTGGATCGGATTGTGGGCTGTACTGTGTTTTATCTCTACCCTTGTAACCTCGCTGACGTTCTTAATCGACATGCAACGGTTCAGATATCCCGAACGACCGATCATCTTTCTTTCTGTCTGCTACTGCTTCGTGGCTATAGGTTACATCATTCGGTTCATCGCCGGATATGAGAACGTTGCTTGCGATTCACAAGGTTTGATGAGGTATGAAACATCAGGGCCAGCCGCCTGCACCATTGTTTTTCTTCTGATTTACTTCTTTGGCATGGCATCTTCACTGTGGTGGGTCATCTTGTCCTTCACCTGGTTTCTGTCCGCTGGGATGAAGTGGTCAACAGAAGCCATTACCAACTATTCACAATACTTTCATGTAGCAGCATGGCTTGTTCCTGCCATACAAACCATAGCTGTTCTAGCCATGTCTACAGTGGATGGCGACCCCGTCAGTGGAATCTGTTATGTCGGAAATCACAACCTTCAGAGCTTGATCGTGTTTGTTGTTGTGCCTCTGCTCGTGTACCTGGTGTTCGGGACGTCCTTCTTAATAGCCGGCTTCTATTCATTAGTTCGCATTCGGAAGGTTCTTCGTATGCAGACTGATAAACTGATTAAAACCGATAAACTTGAAAAGCTTATGATTCGCATTGGAGTGTTCTCTGTTTTATACACTGTACCAGCCACTATTGTTGTGGCTTGTTACTTTTATGAATTTGTAAACAGGGAAACCTGGGAGAGATCCGTAGTGTGTGCGGATTGCGGGCCGGAAAATCAGGTACGGCCGGACCATTCAGTGTTTATTATCAAATATTTCATGGCGCTGGTTGTCGGCATCACCTCAGGATTTTGGATCTGGTCTGGTAAGACAATAGAATCCTGGAGAAAATTTTGCCATCGGATTTTCGGCGTCTCACAAGAAAAGAGCGAAGAAAGGAAGAAAACTGTAACGGCTACTGTTTGAATAAGCTGACTGGGTATTTGTTTTAATCAGAAATATTTAATACCTGCCAGCCCACTCGCTTGAACAAGCGCGCGGTAATAAAGGTCTTTTGAATGCACAATATCAGCTTATTCGTCCATGAAGTGCCGAGTATGCCAAACATTCACCACAGAATAGACCAAACTGCCAAACGAAAGGACACGGAAAGTCTAATCCTTCCGGAATTAGCAAAGTGTATAAAATGCAGGTATTGACTCAAAAAATAAACCACGTTGGAATATTACTTTAAACATTCATGACTTACAAAACAAGTAAAATTTGCATAGGCTAATGGATTAGTTTCTTTTAAAAGTTTTCAGTGAACGCTACGCGACGTTATTTAAGAAAAGCGAAGCTTTTATAGAAACATTTTTTTACCATGATTTTACAAGAAATCGAAATTCGAACAGCTGCGCTGTTAAGAAAACTACTGTATTTCCCTGTGGACAGCTGACTGAAGAACTCGTAAGGGAGAAAATAGGTTTTGTAGGTACGCAATGGACGTTAGCGATGCTTTCAATAGTCTAATTACTGGTGCTAATTAGTGGTCGTAAGAATGAGCCCACCTCAAGGCTATTAATGCTACATCATTCAGCAATACGCTGGTGTCGAGCTTTCTCCGAGTTTTACACAGTGTTATTCAATTGAGAAAAGGAACTGAGATCCCTTTTGGTATCGATGTATCATAAAAAGACGCTTAAACTAACTATTTTTGTTGAAAGTTTTACTTTAGGTAATTCACGTTGTAGTTTATATTAAATAACCCAGAGTTTCTTACAAGACAATGTGTCTGTCATTTTGTTAGTAGCAGGGTGCCTCAACCTTTTAAATGATCGCTCCGTCGAAATTTGTTGAAAAAATAAAAAAAATGACAGCCTCGAATTTAAGGTACGTATGCGAGAGCAGAAGCAATTAGTTGTTGAAGTAGTTTCTTTTCATGTCTGCTTTTCACATGACAAAGCACTTAACGAACTAAGAAAACAAAAGGTTGAGTTGCGGTGGCAAATCCAGCCCACTAATTAGCAGTCAGTTCAGCATCACAAGCCACCCACACTTAATAATCAACGTCTCGTTTCTCGTCACATTAAAGAACTGAAAGCTCGTCTTTTTCAATTTTTCAGCAGCGCGCCATAGCTTAATTATTAAATGTTAAAAGTCTGTCAGAGAGGTTATCGCTGAATAATATTTTTAGCCTTTCTTGACAGGACGTTACCTATCTGAAATACAATAAGGTTGATGACACATTGGTTTATTTATAACTGGAACTGTGGCAGCGCAACGAAGTTTGATCAGTGAATTTGTCAGTTCTGTGTCATGCGGAATGATGCTGCAAACATTTCTAGTGAAATTTGTTGTATACAATACTGTCGAGGTCTGTTTACGCCGCATCAGAACTGACAAACATCTTGTCATATTCCCGCTGAAATGATGCTTTATGGAAATTATTGCAACCCGGATCTTATCTACCACCAAAGTCAGCTCTCTGAACTGAAAGGAAATCGAAACAACCAACTTTTGGTCTGAACATATGGTTTTGCAGGAGTGTTGCGTACTAGGCAGCCTCCTCTTCCCACCCGTCCCTCCCAAGACTACACGAAGCACGGCAAAAGTCTCCTCAGCAGAGATGGATTTTTTTTCTTTGCGGCTACGTCCTTGGACGGCTTTCAGAGTGGTATCCTTAATCACTAGAAGCGACTTGTGTGATACTGCAAGTATATACATTCTTCTTTATTATTTATAAAGGTGCTTGATTTCTGTGAGTAGTCGGGCAGCATTGTTGCTCACCAGTATAGATGGATAATCTGAGGCGGCTCCTTGCTGAAGTTTGTTCAAATCCCCTTAAAATACCGGACTAAGAAGCTTTTAGTCCTAACCTTACACGGCGCTATTGGGGAAACGACACGCAATGCAAAAAACATTCTTCATGAAAATCATCGACAACTCGATACTCAAATCTTGATATGACATTTGCTAACCGTAGGTGTTGTGTTGAGATTGTGGATATATCTTACGTATTTTAGAAATAGTTTGAAAAATGAATCGTGACGAAGTAAACAACCCTTGTGATTATCTTTAAAAAAAGATAAGCAGGTTGAAGAGCAGATCGATGGGATTTGGACTGACTGTCAGTCATTAAGTAGAGTTAATTCTGTGGGCTGTCTGCCATATTTTGGGCATAGGTCTGATATGTCGTGCATCTGTCCAAATAAAAACATTTCATTCATTACAGCAAGAAAAGGAGGATTTCAGTATAATTAATTCTTAGCTAAGTCACTTAGGAAATTCAGAATGAGTGCCTCTCCCACCACTATCATCACGGAACATTATACTAACGCATTGTAATAAAAGCTATTTTAAATCTTGAGGTCAATGATATAGCTAGCTTAAATCTGAAAATTACTATTATCAATTCTATTGCTGTGAATTTTTGAATTTATTTGTGAATTTATTTGTACCACAATTCAATCCATTTTCGTGGGCTTTAGGTTAGAAAAGTCTCGATAATACCAAAGATTTGTATAACGATAGAAATAAGCCTTGAAATAACTAGAGCTGCTCAAGCGAGTGTACTTTCTGAAAATTTGTTTACAGAATGTTTCGAGCTAAGTACTTAACCGTTCAGGAAAAAGAGTTATGCGGAGATCATGGGAATTGAGGGATGGGGTGACCCGACCCAGTGGGGGGTCGTCAAGGATGATCTGTAGATCATGTCTACCCGGCCTGTAAACAGGCTCCCGGCGCGCGCGTCCTCCACAAAGGCTTACCGCTGTCGGCACACCCCGCTCCTGGTTTCTTTTACTCCCTATAACTCAATCGGGAATCTGTTCACAGGCTACATCATGTTCGGCTGGTCCTTTGATTCCAAGTCCATCAAAAATATGGCAGCTAGTATCACGTGTAACATAACCTTGTATCACGTGTAACATTTCTTGAGCATGTTTTGTCGAGAAAACCTGGAAAAGGTTACAAGTGAAAGGTTCAGTGGAGGAACAGTAGGAACAGGTTACTTCCGAGTTACCTTGTCACTCTGTTTAAAAACATTCGTGCAAAACCTTCCTTATGAAAAAAAGGTTGGTTCGGATGAAAATTAACTGGTTTCACGTGAACACTCGTTTTGACTCAGAGGCAAAAAGTAACTCTGGAACAAGTGGCTTAGTGTCGGCTTTGATTAGACCTTAAGGTAATAAAACAAACTTCAAGTGAACTTGGATGTTATTTATCTTATAGCTGGGCAGACGAATAATGCGTATTAGATGACTGTCGTGCATATG
>Ga0126343_10001628_pt1 | contig 10814 bp, 10 predicted proteins | sample Cyp2metagenome_FD_92531 | JGI IMG/M metagenome (GOLD analysis project Ga0126343, IMG submission 92531) | Coral microbial communities from Lord Howe Island, Old Settlement Bay, Australia - Cyphastrea 2 metagenome | ecosystem: Host-associated > Invertebrates > Cnidaria > Coral ... | reverse complement strand
TGGGCGACATATTCGTCATTCTTGAGTCAACAGGGTCAAGTGGGGTCACAAATAAAATTATCATTAGCTCTGGTTTTGTTCAATTTCGCTGAAAATTTAACACAATAAAGCTGGATTCTTAAGCAACAGATTTCTCGTTTGCCGATGTGTTTAATAGCTATTGACGCTGAAGAAATATATCGCTCCAGAGTCGGGGTTTTGAAGAGAGTTTAGCGAAGCGTGGTTTCGGCGTGACTTTGTAATTCGAGGTTTTCGTTGACCCTGAAGAACAAGACATCGAAAGAAAGCCATTTTTTCGACGATTCTAACGAATATAAATTTATTTATGTTCCGAACTGAATTCCTAGTTAAAATTTAAGTATTTTTGACGAGCGCTAGGTTTTTAATTTTTTTCCCGCGAAAGTGTTTGACCTAAAATGTGTACATGTACATGTACATGTTTAACTAGTGTACGGTACTGTACAGTATCTTCAAACAGTACAGCACATGCAAGTGTATGTCAACCAGTACATTCTGTTTCTGAGTTGATGTATGTACTTAGTATATATATTTACGTGTATAACAAAAGATTTTTTTGTAATGATGAGACACATACATGTACAGTAATTAAGAAGCCACCAATGGAAAAGACACAAAATTACCATTGACAGTAACAGTAACACTTGCACTTTCCCCTGTTCCCAAAGAGTTGTTAGCCACACATTTGTAGATGAATATTCCTTCAGTTGTAAAGCTCCTGTTCCACATTCCTGATGTGTCTAAGATAGCAATGTCATTCTCGAACAGCTGATATGATGTCACAGATGGAACAGCCTCAGCTGAACAGGTAATGCTGATAACATCACCACGACATGCTTTGTTATCAGCTGCAGATGTATCCAATTCCACACTGTCTGGTGGATCTGAGGGAAAACAATTGAAGGAATTTACATGTAAAAAGACTATTGACAGAATCGTCCCCAACAAAACTTCAAGAATATTTTTTGTTGTGTAAGCAGTGAAGATGAAAATCAGAGGTCTCTTAGTAGTACATGTACACGTACAAGTACATCCCAAAATGTTTCCACTGCATAAAAAAAATGTAAGATTGTGATGTCATATTACATCTGCAGTGATTTTGTTACAAACTGCTATGGTGAGTCCTGGAACTTATTCCATGAAAAATCATAAGACCAAGTCCAAAACCAATGAAACTTGAGCCTGCGATATGGTCACGTGATACTGGTCAGCAAGATTCCTTGTTTTGACAAGTGTCAATTGATCATAGCATGAGATGTCCAATGTCAAAGAAGTACTAGGTAAGCCAAGGCTGTATGTCTCTCTTTTACAGTATGGCCACCATGTTGGGCAACCCCAATGTCGCCTTTGCCGTCGTCATGCCTACGCAACCACGAGCAATACCGCTAGCTATGATAACCATGAGAAAATCAACTCATGGGTTTTCCATTCTTTCCTTTAAGAGTATGGGGCTCCGCTTGGCGGCCCTTTGGGCTCCGCTATTAATGTATGGCCATTTCTTTAAGCAAAGCAATGTCCTGAAGACCCAAATCATAAAGCAATGTCTACAAACTTTTGAATTTCAAGCTAGAGTGGGATACCCTCTACACAAAGCCAGTGAACGCATTTTAGAAGGACTAATGCAGCTTTGTCTTAAACGCTTGTATAATAGCGGAGCTCCGGCGGCCCGAAGGGCCGCCAAGCGGAGCCCCATACTTAACACGGGAAAGCAAAGGAAACCCATGAGTTGATTTTCTCATGGTTATCATCTCTAGCGGTAATGCTCGTGGACGTGTACGCACGACGACGGAGTTGCCCCCAACATGGCGGCCATACTCCAAAAAAGAGACACAGCCTTGGTTTACCGTGCACTTCGTTGATATTGGACATCCATACTATAATCAATTAACACCTGTCAAAACAAGGTATCCGCTGACCAGTATCACGTGACCATATCGCGGGCTCAATTTTACAGCTCATCGAGGTCAAATGTTTTTGTGAAGTCGACCGCTGACCAAATGCTGGTTTTCCGATTAGATCGCAAGCTCATGTCAGGTTAACTTGTTGACAACAGTGCGGGATTGTTCTGTAGCCGTTTTAACGATTTAAAGTTATAATACCTTACCCGAATTGTAACTTTTTCTTCTATATAAATGCTTTTTGCTGCTTTGTTTTGTGTATACGGTGATTTTTGAAACTCAAAACAGAAGGGGAGAACGAAAACCTGACCACGAAGTTACAAAACTCGAATCACCATTCTATTTTTTCCTGGATTAACATAATTGGGCTCTGAACAACCCGGCCCTGGGGCCTGTTTCTCGAAAGCCCCGGAAACTTTTCGGGCCCGTAAAGGCATTTTTAGATCATCTGTATCTAAATGAGGAGAGGAGTATACGAATGAAACTTCGTGTGTGAGGTGAACTTCAGTTCATCTTTATAATATGGGAATAAAAGAGTTCTGTAATGGCAAGGTTCGAAATTTAGCTATGGCTTTACGGGCCCGAAAAGTTTCCGGGGCTTTCGAGAAACGGGCCCCAGGAGCTACGCTTTTAGGCTAGCCTAAATCTATATATTCCTTCTGAATGGTCCCCAGATGTTTCTGAAGTTCAGGTGTCTGCAGTGCTGTCTGATGGTCATTAATTTTAATAAGGCATGCCTCACCAAAGTCGTATGCTGATAATTTCGGCATTCTTTGTTTTGATGCAGGGAATTCTTTCTGTTTAAATTAGTGTTGACATCACAATGTACATGATAATCATTTAATTTTTATCCACATCATATTTCGACCAGTGCGGAAGGAATTTCCTTTTTTTTTTTCTTTTCGCTATCGTTGTCAGAAGGTGAAGCACTGCCAGCAACACTTTCACTCTCTGGAACACTCTTGGGTTCCTCACCGTTTGTATGAAGCGGCTGCCCTCCGAAACTTAACTTTTTGGGGGTTGCATTTTTTATCTTTTTTCGCCAAACCTACATGCAAAATTGCTAGCCATTGCTGGCCATCTTGGTTCAGCCACGTGCTTCCCAAATATGGTCAACATAATGAGTAACCACTGCATCAGGTAAATCAAACTAGCAGCTTTGAAATACAAGAAATTTGCCTAGAAATGCTTTTGTTTATTTGTTCAGATATTACTTCTCGACCCATTTTATAGGCAGACAATATTACTATCTTGATCTGAGCTGAGCTGAGGTACATGTAGGTTTTCTTTCAGGTTTAAATCACACATAGATTGATCGACGTAACGATCATTCTTTGCGTCCTACCGGACACATACCGTATCTTTGTATCTTCGCGTCCTATCGGACACATAGCGTGAATTATTTTGCGTCCTTCGGGATTTTTATGCGTCAGGGACGCAGAACACAGAGGTAACAAAATCACTGCTTCTGCAGGTGGTTATCATGTTCACTTGGCTATCGTGTCATGATAACCAACTTGCATGTTGTATCTCGTAATGTTTTCCACCAAACGACAGAGAACCAAAGTCTCAAAAGTAATCAAACTCAACAGAATTAACAAGAGCAATTTCCTATCAGTAATAAATTAACTTGCACCACAACATAACCATTCCAGTTAAACAATACATAAATATATAATTATGTACCAACTTGAAGTAACATAATAGTCTGAAACAATAATTTCACTTACGCTGCACTTCAATTGTTGCCATCTGTGATGCATTGCCGCAGAGATTACTGGCTTCACACTTGTACTGTCCAGCTTGAGTTCTGGTTATGTTTGGGATCACCAGCTCATGTTCACTAGTAATCACATCACCCCCAACCATGATCCAAAACGCCATTGGTGGAGGAACCCCAGATACATTACAAAGGAGAGTCAAATTTCCTCCTTCGGTTACATTCACATCTTGTAGTGGCTGTATGGCAGAACGTACTGCAAATAAATACGAACTGCTGGTAAGCACAGTTACAGGGTATCTGAAAGGATGCGGAGGTGCGGATCGACATCAAGCTGTTCACTAATATCTGCATCCTCCATATAATTATAATTTTGCCTCTACTTTAAGTCGAATAGTTTCAGCTTCAAAATGACGGACAAAAAAAAATAAAAGCTACCTAAATGCCATCTAACATAGCGTTGCAGAAAGCGGATATTTCAAAACTTCGCTCATGGAAATCGCTTCCTAAGAATGGTTTTGCCAAAAGATTAATTTTAAACTTCAAAAAGATCAAAACACTGATGCTGACAAATTAATAATGCATGACATGCTAATTTTCAATCCATTTTCCCTGAAGACCGTGAACAACTTCAACTTATCGACGCCGTTTGGATTGCACAACATTTTTACTATTTGATTTACCACTCCAACGATTACGACAAACAAGGACTCGCCGCTTACATGTCATTTGAAGATTATCAGGCATTCTTTTGTTACACTTATAATATTAGTAAAAATATATGTATGAAAAAATATCAAGTGACAAAATGATTGAACTGTGCTATCATACAAAGGCTAGGAGTATAGAAGCTTAAATCAAGTGCACTTAATTGTAAATTGTTTACAATATAAGTGTATTGAGTGGTAGGTTTTGTTTGGGTCCATTACTTTTTCCATAAATAGAATCTTCATCAGCTTGTCCTTACCTGAAGACTGATTTAATAAGCGAATGTATAAAGAGCAGAACTACATGATTATTATATAATCCTATTTTATGTTATAACTTTTTTTAAAAAAAAAGTTGAAAAGTGCAACAGCGAGGAAGATATTATATATTCAGTTTTTAATAATGTTTGACTAACTTGCGTGCTGCAATCTTTTAGTTCTTTTTCATCACTCTTTCATCACTCTCTGTGTTGATACGAGACTCGATCGGTTCAGGAAACTAGTCGCGCCTGTTCGAATTCCGGCAAGTTTTTCTCATCAATCTCTCCTGAACACGTCACTGGCTCTGACCTCAGAGTCATGACGGCCTTTTCTTCATATTTTTCAATATGGAAATTAAGCGTCAGTATGGTTTTAGCCACTGATCATTCCTGACAAATTTTCTTGCCTCTAGCTTTGTTTACCTCTCACTCACAAGATGTCTTTTGTTTCTGATTCAGCTGTGACACCCAGCACCGGCATAAAATATAATTACTACAAATATTACTTCAGTCAGTGTTATAAAAGCACAAAGAAATAAAACTATTCTTTCTTTACTAGCAAAGGCAGATATAGGATCAGGATCCTCTTTTATTGGACCATTTCCACCGACAAAATGTACACTACAAATGTAAAGATAACTGTCTTTCCTCCACACAAACAAGTCACCCTGGTGACATGCTCGTACGACCTTGTATCCGCTTTTGCCTTCTCTCCTTTTGTTTAACTGTGTCAGGAAAATGGAAGAACTCTACTGGATCGCTGTTTGAGTTTCTTTTCCACGGTTCAGGGCTTTGGGAATCGTTTTTATAAGTACCAAAAAGTACATCTTTAAGTCGTGATCTTGACTTGAATGTCTGAACTTTCCCTCTTTGTTTACATCGGAAATCATGTGACACTACACATGAAATCTAAAGCCGAAAAGGTGACATGCTTAACATCCCCACACGTAGATATTCCCAGAGGATTGATTATCTTGAAGTAGTTTTTTCTCATAAAACAGTGATTAACACCTGCGTCGCACGAGGAGTTGGGTGCCCAGGAACCTGGGGGCTGGGGCTGCCGAACCCAACCCAGGTAGCAAGAGCACCCCAAAAGCCTGCCCTACCCGCAACCAGCCACGAGCCCCGCCAGCCATACCCAGCCCCAGCCCAAGCACCCGTCACACGGAGCCAGAAGCTCCGTGGAAATAATGATAGCAGTAATAATCAAAACTATAACAAAATTCTCGAACGTGATTGGCTATTAGCAGGCTGATTTGAGCATTAATTGGACAGTTGCACACGTCATGCTTTTAATTGGACAGTACGCGCCATTTTGCGCGCGCTGTTGCGGTACACTTTGCTGAGTAAAATGCTGAGTTTTTCAGCATTCATAACGACGTTTTAAAATCGTTCACCGCTCAATCGATGCTTTGCTCGCTTCTCGAATTTCGTCATAGTTTTGATTAATTGATAACAGGACATCGTGTCGTCCAATTCAGTCTGTAATCATACTTGTGATTAACAAATCGGACACACGCTTCCCGGTCGTCCGATTTTGTTTATCACTCGTATGATTACGGACCGAATTGGACTCCACTCAGTCCTATTATCATTATTAATCAATAATAATAATAACAATAGCAACAACAATAAGGTAATAAAAACAAAAGGGAGAGGAGGGCGCGAGAAAACACTAAAACACTCCGAAAACTAATCAGGTCTCCCCAAATACCAAGCACAGTAAAACTACGACCACATTTAATGGCACACGCATCAAATAGCAACAACAACCGCTGACCTCGCACCGGGCCCCCTACAGCAACGCAAACCCTGACGACCGGAAACGCCACAACACGCCACTAACAACGCTAATAAACGCCACCGCCACAGTAACTATCATGCAACGTGCTCCTAGTCGTTAACTAAGTTAAATAAGTATATTTAACTTCATTGAAAACATGCCATTTAATTAAGGTGGCTCAAAACAGTTTCCAGTACTTTCCAAGACGTAGATTTTGACGTGTCATTCTTACCACTCGTCATCACTTGGTGCCATAATCATGGTATCAAAAAAACTGCCCCATCACTGGTGAATACGTTGGTATCATTTTCGTGACACAATAGGTTACCATAGGAACACTATGACCTGCTAAAAACACTCTTAATTTCAGCTTTAGGCGCTTATATGTCAAAAACGGCACGGTAAAATTTTTTCTTAATATCGAATTTTGATAAGCAGAATAAGATGCAACTTTTGGCAAAGTTTAAAAACATTGTGTACATGGGGTTCAGAGTCACCTTAAATTTTGGAAAATTTAAGGTGGCTCTGAACCCGACGTACAGAATTTTTTTAAACTTTGCCAAAAGTTGCGTCTTGTTATGCTTATCAAATGTTAGTAATATCAAAAAATTTCACCCTGCCGTTTTTGATATATAAGCTCTGAAAGCTGAAATTAAGGGTGTTTTTAGCAGGTCATAGCGTTGCTATGGTAACCTATTGTGTCACAAAATTGATACCAACGTGTTTGCCGATGATTGGGTAGTTTATTAATACCATGATTGTAGCATCAAGTGATAAAGACTGGTAATAAGGAACCATCAAAATCTTCGTCTTGGAAAGTACTAGAAACTGTTATGGGCCACCTTAATTTGTGACAAGTCTTCAACCTCCACGCGCTCTAACCTAGAGCCTGGAGACTAGTTTTTCATAGTCCAAAGTAATGCCTTGTTACTACGTTACCGATGACAATGCAACAACACATTCTTCACACAAAATTCTACAGTCAACCAGTGTGAAATGAAGAAATACCTGTCAATAACGACTAGAAACATCAAGTATACTAGCAGTAAATTATGTTAAAGTTGGTGACATGATGCAATGTAAGTTTATTCTATTATAGAGCTAAACATGTGGGTAAGACTTTCAGGCACTTTTTGTTTCACTGTTGTTCTGTCAGTACACTGCACATCGAAAAGTCTTTTTCACAAATTTTGTTAACTGTTGAAATTTCTCTATAATCGTCACATTATTCCCATGAAATGTCTGCATAATTTGATATTTCTGCACCCAGTCATATAGCATGAAAGTATGAGTTCTTTAAAAAGATGTTTGCTTTGTCAAGCTTGTCAAGGATGTTCACACGTACTGCTCCTACTGCACATCCAATTTACTAAAAATATAATTTATAACGATGAAAATAATTCTTTTCCACATCATTATAGTTACTTATGCCTGTGAATTATTTGTATTCAGTACTTGTAAATGTAGACTCTGTAAGTACATGTACATGATGTGCAATGTATACTGTAATTTGAGTTACAACCTATTATTCCAATTGAACTGAATTTCAGTGTCAGAGGACTACTGATCAGCGCTTGAAACTACAACCCAAAACACAGTTTTCTGATTTTTCCACTGAACCAAATAACAAGCCTCAACAATCATGTTGCGCTAAGCTCAGTTATGTAGTTTTCTTTGGGTTAGAAGTGACAGCTGGTTTATACACTGCTAATTAAAAGTTCTTCCTCTGTTATGGCAGGAATCCACATATAGACATCAAATATTTTGTTTCCAACTTCCACAAGCTTGAAATAACAAAACAATATTACGAGTTTGAGCAGCCAATTTGGCGAGCAGAAAAGGCTCATAGAGACAAATCTTGAACCTTGTTAGACAAATCTAAGTAATTTTTAGTACATGAAGCAATTATGTTGCTCACCATTTACTGTAACAGTAACATTTTGACTTTCTCCTGTTCCTGCAGTGTTATTAGCCTTACACTTGTAGATGAACACTCCATCTTTTGACAATGTTCCGTTCCATATTCCAAGACTGTGAATACCGTCAGTCACCAGTGCATCATTCTCAAACAGTTGATAAGTTTGTACTGCAGGGTTACCATCTGCAGAGCAGCTGAAGGTAATCGCTTTACCCTGACAGACGTCTACATCACTTGCTGCAAACTGGAAATTCTCTGGCTTGTCTAAAAGCATAACAAACACAGAACATTAATGATCATTAACTTTAAGCATTGCTGGTATTAATCATTTCAATTCTTATCAAGAAGCCTTAGGTTTGTTACATGTATTGGTCAAGTGCACATGTATATCAGTTTGCTGATGGATGGTCAATGCAAGTAGCTGATTACAATCATTGTTACAAAAGGACGGCAATGACATTTTAAAATGAGTCCAACAACACAGCTAGTTGCCACCCATGGACAAGTAGTACAGTAGTGTAGACTTCTTATTACAAATACAGCTGCATACGTATTTTCAACCCCAGTGAGTGGTTTAGTGACATAAACGCCATCGCATTACAGACAAGCATTGTTTCTCTGTTTACAGCAGGTTCATGAACTCTTACATGTACATGTATGTGCTTGATTTTCTCACGACAAGTAATTTGTACACTCGTGTAGCATGCTTGCGACCATGCAGTCAAGAACTTCAAGAATCAGGTACAAATAAAATAATGTTTTGTCTTTATACACTGTAGCGGCTTGAGTTTGTTGTGTTGAGGTAGCATCATTTTTTAGGTTCATAAATGCACAAGATATAGTTTTACCCCTGAGGGCAAGGAAAATCAATGCTTGTGCTTACCCTTCAGTGAAGCTGTGACTACCATGTCACTAGCATGATTAATTAATTTAAAATTTAACTTATAGTGTATACTGTGCAATAACATAACTCTGAATACTTCTGAAACTGGAATCTCTTACAACAATTCTCCCAATAAACATTACCTGCCTGACAGAGATTTAATTATTTGCACAATATTTGTAACCACAATGTATGTCAAAACTACATATACATGTATATGTATGCTATTGGTTGAGATTTAATGATCAATCCAGGCACCATTCACAAAGGTTTTATCAGAGGCAAAATAGAGTAGCTGTAGCTGTGTCACTTTTCTTAAAAAGAGAAAAAATAAACATAATGTTCCGAACAAAGGACGGACCAATATATTCACGACTATTGAATTGCTCGGATAAAGACGTACTTGTACATGTATTCGTTAATACGGTGTACTTAAAAAAAATTAATTTGTGAACCCAGAACATTTTCATCGTGTACAAATTGACAAAAATGATATAGAGAGTGTTGCATGTGAGTAACATGTAAAGTGTAATGCACGATAGTTATTTGGGTTAATATTTGAAAGCAACATAGTGCTTAGGCACAGTTTGCATAACAAACAAAAATTATGACTCTGCACATCACACAGTCCTCATGCATCCATCCATAATCCAGATCTACACTAAGAGGTATACTTAAAAATATAAATAACTTACAGTTAACATTCACAGCAATGGTGCGGTTGGGTGCAGTTCCTATCCCATTGAATGCAGTACAGCGATATGTTCCAATGGAACTTCTGTTGTTTGCAAGTACAAACTGCTCCCCAGTAAACAGCACATTGCTGTCATTGCCATTATCAAGCACTCGGGTCCAGGTGATGTTTGGCGGTCCAGGTTTACCAATTGCAATACACTCCAATGTAATATCAGGGCCGCCTTCAACAACATCTTGATCGTAACTGACACTGGCTAATCCTGCTGAATCTGTGCACACAAGCATAAGGTTATTGGAGGTGTTATGTTCAAGTAAAAACCAACGTCTAAAAAAGCATAAACCCAAACGGAAGACTACGATGTCTAACTGCATCAACAACACCGCGGACGGCGACGTGCGACGGGAACGCCATAAGGTCACGGAAAAGCTAAAAGGTCCGCAGTGCATGACTGGCGGGAAACGGGTCCACGTTCTGCGTTCGGTCTCGACGTGAGTTGAGCTCATTTCTTGTCCTCCTTTCGTTTACTCTGCTGTGTTAACATTAAATAATCCGTGTTATTATCCAACTAACCTCAGTAGAGTACAAATAACGCTCAAAACGAGTACAAATATCACGCGGTATTTGTACTCCAGAGGACCGGTTAGACAGGTTTTCTCGCAACACGCAAGCGACGAATTGGACTGAAATTACGAGAAAAAATGGCGGACAATTTGAATTATTTTTCTGACGACGAAGAGTGGGAATGGCTGCCATATATTGATTTAAGTTTATTAGATTAATCGAAAGAAGAAAAGCATTTAGACGACTGTGAAATTTCATCATTTATTGAAGAAAATAGGAACAGCAACACAACAAAGAAGACGAAAACTGACCTTAATGTTTGGACTCGCTGGTGTAACTCCATTAATGAGAGAAGACCAATGGAGGATA
>Ga0126343_10001627_pt1 | contig 10816 bp, 6 predicted proteins | sample Cyp2metagenome_FD_92531 | JGI IMG/M metagenome (GOLD analysis project Ga0126343, IMG submission 92531) | Coral microbial communities from Lord Howe Island, Old Settlement Bay, Australia - Cyphastrea 2 metagenome | ecosystem: Host-associated > Invertebrates > Cnidaria > Coral ... | reverse complement strand
TATTGTTTACGTAGTCCATTTCCCCCAAAAGTGATGAATTTAATTTCCAAAGGCCCGGCCCTCTGGGATGGCTCTGGTAATTAATAACAATGATGCACAAAGAATGGTCTGTTTTATAGCCGGAAAGGATGTCAGCTTTTAAAATTCTTCCAGCGAGACTTACACTTACATGTACGGCGAACTTGGTTTTGTTCGATTAATGAATTCCCGAGAGGAAACGTTTCGCAATGAAAGAACGTAATTGTGTTTAGAATTGGTAAGCAATTAACAGGCCTTCAATACTTTCCTTCTTGGTGCACGCAATGTTCATGTGTATGAAAACTACAAGTAGTCGGTTTAGTTTGTGCCTGAAAGTGTATGCGTGGGTTGGGTGTTTTTGCGACGCCACGGGCTGGTTAGGACTGTATAACTATTTCAAAGTTGTGTTATTATTTACATTTTTATAAATTTTATTCATGCCCTAAATTAATTGGTTGTCTTCGAGAGACACAATTCATTACTATTTATATCTTCTTTCCACCCATATTATACCTAATTTATATTGTACACATTTTGCTCTTTGTAACGCGCATTTGAAGACCCTATGGTTGACACCTGTGCGTTAGACACTAATAAATTATTAAAATTAAATTATAAGGAGTTGTGAGACTTACTGTGCATTTCGATCTGCGAAGTTTCTTTTCGTTTCGATTCCCAATGTGGGTTTCGCCGCATATGCACTCGGCACTCGGCAGAAAGAAAAAAAAAAGAGAAGGCGAAAAAAAAAAAAACAGTACTTATAAAAATGAACTTTAAGGAGCTCAGCGAAGACCTGAATGTGAGAGCTCTAGTCGAGAAAAGTATTTGAATTAAGCCCACGTGGTCTAAAACTGACGGCAACTTGGTGAGCGCTCGTGATCACATTCCTTAACGTTCCTGCGATATTTTAAGTTGATAATAAGGTTTAATTTATGTTTGTACATTCCTGCCTTAAAAGTGGAAAAATATAATTTCTAGTGTTCTCTGCATTCTTCCTTATTACTAAAAAACAGATTTCTGAAAAGACTTGTAGACTTTAGTTGTAAAACTTGATTTGTAGTTTACTAAATTGTCAAATGCAAATATGACAGCAAACTCGATCCAGATGATCTCTGGCATCTTACTGTATCTTCGCAAGCCTCGTGGTTTACATCGATCTTTTCCAAGTTAACACTCACGTCTTTTGACTTTCGTTTATAATGGCACAGAACTAATCGCTGTTACTGCGTCAAACAGCTGCGACAGAAAAAAGATTAATCATGCTGTTTATTTTGGTTCATAACTAAAGTATATTCAGCACAAAAACTTCATTATCATTGACAGTTAACAAAGGCCTATATATGGTTGATTTTATGTTGGATAAAAATAGCGCTATCACTTGTGTACTGAGTAGCGTCCATGTTATAAGTCTGTCGGCGATTGCGAAATTCTGTAGAAAACAGAGCCAAAATAGTTAAATGGTTATAGGAGGGCTATTTATCAGCGTTAATTTTGAAATGAAGTTACTGCGGTTTAGCTAATATTCCGCTAACTATTGTTCTGAGTGGGCCTAAGTTAACGAAACTACCACGAAATCTGATTTTTTTTTAAAGAATGTCAGGCCACACGAGACAGTCCTTTTGTAGATAAGAGTTAGTGAAGGATATCGATGCCGGAAGGCATTTTTGTTTTGTTGTTGGTTATATAAAACGGAAAAGCGTATAGATGATCCCACGACGGAATCGATCGGTCATTGTAAAATGCCTTCCGGCATCGATATGCAGTACATGTATGCTTCAATAAGGTGGAAGGTTACTTCGCGAAAACCAAAAGCATTAAGGCACCAAGTGCATGTTAACACAACTAAAAAATCCCATGGTGCGAGTCTGCGAGTCTCCGATTAATGAAAGCTACAAAGTCATGCAACCAATAAGTGGGTCAAACATCATGATAGTGGTATGAGCTTAGAGTTTGTCTGCCATGGGCAAAAGTAGGTAATATTAAATTGCTGGCGTTCGTCATAACCGTCTGTTTCGTCTGAATAACATCAGGCAGGCTCCCGCACAGAAGAACACTCATTTTTGCGGATGACTTGCTAATAAAATCAACCCCAAAGCTTTTATTTATACACACTTGCCCGGGCGAGTTTAAACGTAGGAGTTATGACGCAAATCAACCTTTTGAATATTTTGAAGTATTCTCAGTACAGTAGTCTTATTATGGAAAGTAAACATGAAAAAACTGTTTTGTAGTCGCTGAAGAATGTTTGTGTAACCAAAATCAGATGCTAAGGATGATCCCACCTCAAACCTCTTAATCATTTGCCCGGAGGGGTTTGGTTCCATGTTTTTTTTTTATTTCTTTCTTTTACTTTCATCATCCAAACGACAACTTAGAATAAATGTAAAGAAAATATAATGTAGAATTTGTTTTGAAAATAATTTTCATGGTAAAGAATTTAATTTCATGTTGTCTTGAAGTTCTCCTAAAAAATCACGAATACATTGAAAACCCGTAAGTCCGCATCCCAATACTCCAAGCCGGTTTGGCTTCCGCATATTTAATTTACTGGCAGAGTGTCCATCCTGATGACTGTTAAAGTGTACTGAAACTGGCCAGAATCATTGATTCGTCAACTTCCATAGTTAAGAGATGATTTAAGATATACCTAGACATACACATGCGCGCAAAACCGAGATTCCGAATCACTAACTGGTAGTCGAGGCCGAGGCTTTGCACGGTAGATCAACATATACTAAAACCGGGATGAAGACCATTATCACATCTACTATGTATGCCTTATTGATTGTAAATGGCGATTAAACGATTTTAGAGTATTTAGAGCTACGATAACTGAAATTAAGCCAAAGTCACTTCGAATGGAGCAAAAGAGCGGAAAATTGTATTTTTTTAAGAGATCACTGTCGGGGACATGAATTCTGAAGAGGCCCAAGGATGTTAGAACGACTCGTCGGGGTTTGAAATTTCGAGACAGATCTATTTTGAAGCAATTTTAGAAAAACAGTGTTCGACTGTCGCTCCATGTACAATTGTAATACAAAAATTACAATAAAAATTTGGCATCTGTTTGCTCTGTTATGAAGATCAAACATACAATTTTTGTATTCAATTTTTACTATCCTTCGCCATCACCATAGTTTAGAGCGTACAGAATTTATCTTTTGCTTTTACGTTTTTGGTTCATCGTTTTCATCGAAATATCATTTGCTTTGAGAAATTATCAACCTTCAATGGATTTACCGACCTTGTTTCCAGGGTCTCTCATAAGAGACCCTGGAAACGAATTTCTAAATTCGACCGTCTTGATACAGATTTTCGCGTGCTAAATTCTAGCGGTTAGAAAAACCTACCGCAAAAATCTTGCTTTTTGCCGGTAGCGTCTTGCAAGGAGCTGCCGGCTTGCGGAAGCAAAACGAAATTCTTGTGCGTGCGTTATTTTTGAGCTGTTCTGTATGGCTAATCTCAGGCAATTAAACCTTCTATTCAAGTCCAAGAGGGTAAAAAGTGCCTACGCTGAATTTAACAGCTGATTGCTGTTTAACAACTTAGAGAATCACAGAATCACACGTGTAAAAAGGGCCACACTTGAAAAAAGTGAGTCCCACTCGTCAAAAATGGGTTTTTATTGACAAAATGGGTCTAAGTTGGAAAATGGATCACAAGTGGAAAAATTAAACATACTTAGAAAAGTAGGCCACAAGTTTTCCAAGTGTGACTCTTTCTTCCAAGCGTGACTCATTTTTCCAAGCGTGAGTCATTTTTCCAAGTGTGACTCATTTCTCCAAGTGTAACCCATTTTTCTAACCAATCAGAATCACTTCCAACTGTCATGTTTAGTTGCATGCATCACAGTTCGGTGGAGACTAAGCTAAACAAGATAGTCTATGTAATGGTTTCCGAGAATATTTGCACAATTTGCCTCGAGACTTTTCACACAGAGTATTATGAAAAGTATGGCCAGAGTACCCTTGTTTTCTAAAACTTCTCACAAAGAGTTTTCTAATATTTTGGGTGAAAAACCATCCATTATTGTGAAATTAGTGCTCTAGTTAAAAACTGTTGTCATTCAATGACAATGCTGCAAAATGTTTAGGGAGTATTGGAAGGCATTTGTGGGTGCAAAAGCACTCGACAAGGCGAAAGAACGCGCTCCACGAAATCCCTTGCGAGCCAGCCTTAGGGGTTCAATTCCTATTCGAAGCCAGCGATCCCGTAGGGGTGACTCCAAAGGCGAAGCGGCAGAAAGAAAAATAAAAAAAGCGAAAAAAACAGCACTTGTAAAAATGAAGTTTAAAGAGCTCAGCGAAGACCTGAATGTGAGAGCTCTAGTTTTTTACCAATACCCCGAACTCGACGATGAAATACTACCGAAACAAGTAGACTGCTTCTTCAGAGACGCGCGAAACAGTCGCCGTTGTCGAGAAACGCATTTGAATTAAGCCCACGTGGTCTAAAGCTGACGGAGACTTGGGAAGCGCACGTGATCACATTCCTTCACGTTCCTGCGATAAGATCATCGCAAATCGCCACCTCATTATCATTCTCGTCCGTCGTTATCACTTCACATCGATCTTCGGGAAAAGAAAATGTTATAAAAAAAACTTTAATCTGCATCATGTTGCTACTAAGTAGCAATCATAGCGAAAGATCGACGACTGATCATCGGAGAAGCGCGTGGGAAAAACTGAGCCACAGACCGCAGGAAGGAATATGCTCACGTGCGTTTGACTTATTATTTGACGGCTTCAAGCCACGTAACCCAAAACGTTCTCGTTTGTCACTAACGGTAACTGTTTCGCGCGTCTCCGAAAAAAACTCTCTACCTGTTTCGGTAGTAACAACAAGCCTAATGAATATCCCTACATAAAATAATTTATAACCAATCGAAATGCTTTCACCTCCAGTAGCGTGACGTTTTGTTGCATTGTGTATTATCCAGTCAGCGTGGTATCCAGATATTGCGTGTTCGACAAAAGCCAATTAAAACGTTTGTGTTAGGCCCTTCCCTGCAAACCCTCCTACTCCTACCCTCTTGCAAAGAAAGGCCGGATACTCAGGTTATTTTTGGAATGTCATGTGTACCACGCGTGTGGGCATGACTTGATTTCTCTGTTTATTTCTTCTGTCCCTTACTTGCTGTCGTACCTAGGTGTTCGTTTGAGATTCTCTAGTCCTTCCATACATTTGACGCAGCAATACATCTATTTTTTTTTCCGTAATGTCTTTGGAGAAGCAGCAATGGGCTTTTAATGTATGGCTTTTTACAAAAGGTGAGTTTTATGATGGTGTTTTCAGCATTAAAAGTTAGCAAGGTAGAATTAGAGTGTTTGCAAGTAAGTGTACTCCTCTTTCACAGAAAGTGAAAAATGTGGACCAAACATTTTGAGTTGATCATGAACTTTTGTTTATGCTTGCACATTGTTGCCTTAAAAGTAGAAAACATAATTCCTAGTATACTCGCATTTTGCTGTATCCTTACTAGTATCGTGGCTTATATCGATCTTTTCTAAGATGAAACTTAAGTCTTTTGAGTTAAAAATTCTGGTAAAAAAAGATTCGTTTATAAGGGTATAGAACTATGCGCAATTACTATGCTAAACATCTGCCACAGAAAGAAGAGCTGAATTCTATTGATGACGTTGATAAGTAGCTTAGCTTCAGTGCGTGAAGCGCGCCAGCGAAGCACCATGGGTAAGAAAAATTGGTAACCCATCAAGCCGAGAATATTTGGTTATGACGTCAGCTTACGAGCGACTGAACGTCTGTACAGACTCGGGGAGAGGGGGAGGGGCGTCTCGAGATATTCCTCACGTTACCTATACGGGAAACTAAGGAATGCTATCTTTTCTTGGCTTTTATTTTGTTTAGAAAAGTCAGAAAAATACACATTTCTATTCGCCATGTCAACAAAAGATCGGAGAGGTTGAACTAACGTTTCAAGGTAGGTTTAACTGAAGCAGAACGTGAAAGAGAACGGCAGAGAGCAAGGATTAATAGACAAAGATGTGGCGAGGAAGTTTACGAAAGAGTAGGCCACGGCTAGATAGAAGGCGCGATAATGCTAATGAACATTGCTGTGAATTAATCGAGTCAGGGCTAGAGAATGGAGATAATACCAAACATTGCAGTAACTTTTGTGATGTAGAGCGAACGAGAGCTATAGGAAAGAGCTGAGATAACCGAGAAATTGACTCATAAGACTACAGAACTTCGCGCGTTGAGGTGTGCAGCCGTGCAAGAAGCCACATGATTTCATCAGGTGATAACACGAGAAATGAAACGTGTTTCTTGTGATTAGAGGGAAAAACACAGCGGGAAAAAGTGGTTGATTCGTTGATCTTTCGAAAAGATTAGTTCAGGTCAGTCTTCGCAACTTTCATTGGAAGCTTCTGCCTATAGGATTGAAACTGATGTGAACTGCCAAATTGCTCAGCAGTCGTTTCAGCTTTACGGAACTTTACTTATCTCGTAACGTCATGTAAATTTGTTATTTCGTCCTGTGATATAGGCTGTATGTTATAAGTCGGTCGGCGATTGCAAAATCCTGAAGAAAACGGAGCCAAACAACTTAAGTTTTTGTAACAGTGTTATATAACAGCGTTATCAAGCGTTTGAATTGAAATGACTGCGCTTATGCTAATTTTCCGATAACTGCTGTTGCTCAATAGACCTCAGTAAACGGAACCATTACGAAATCTAATTTTTTTTTTCGAATGCCAGGCCACATGAAACAGTCCATTTGTACATTAGAGATACTCAAATGTTGGATATATTAAACGGGAATGCGTCTAGATGAATTCACGACGGAATCGATCAGTGTTAAATGCCTTCCAGCATGGATATTCAGTACGCTTCTATAAGGTGGAAGGTTAAATGAGGGTTTTAGTTTTTGCTCAGTTAGCATTGTGTTTTATTACCCATGATGATGATTTACTTCGCAAAAGCCAAAAGAGCACTAAATATATGTCCACAACAACTAAAAAATCCTACAGAGCTAGTCTGCGAGTCTCCGATTAATGAAACGGAGCTAGATAGTCAACAAGTAAATGAGTCGAACATTATAGTGGTATTAGCTGAGAATGTTTCATCTGCCGTGCGCGATAGTAGGTAATATTAAATAGCTGGCTTTCGTCATAACAGTCTGCTTTGTCTGAAAAACGTCAGGCAGGCTTTCGCAAAGAAGAACTCTCACTTTTTTGGTTGACTTGCTCATGAGGTCAACCCCAAAGCATAACCCTTGTCCGGGCGAGTTTAAACGTAGGCTTTCTGACACAACTGAACTTTTGAGCATGTTGGAGTACTTTACATTTGCAAGTGAAACGTAAAATATCTCAACAGTTAATGGTTTGTTATGAAAAGTAAAGATGAAGAAACTGTTCTGTACTCATTGAAGAATGTTTGTATAACCAAACTAAGAGACTAATTCAAAGCTCTTAAAATCACTCGCCCGGGCGGATTCAACCGAAGGTTTTGTGACGCAAATCGGCTATCTGAATAATTCAAAGCTGTACAGCACCGCAAATGATCCCCGACCGCAGATGATCCATAAACAGGCAATGATTGCCAAATTGGACCGAGATTAAAATGCAAATGGTCAGTGATGTGGGTGGGGGGGGGGGGGAAAAAAATGACCCCCGTTGTAAACTGCAAAGGATTTCGCCAGAAAACCAGGAATAGCTTGGAGTCTATTTCATTTTTTCACTTTCTTCATTCAAACAATAGCTTAGAATAAATATAAAGAAAAGATACTGTCAAAGTAAACTGCAATTTAGATGTAATTCTCATGACAAATGATTTTATTTCATGTTCTCTTGACAATTCTTCTGAAAACTCACTGGAACAAAAGCTCCTAAGTCCGCATCTCAACACTCCAAGTCGGATTTGTTTTCTCATCCTTAATTTACAGCCACAAATTCCATGCTGATTTGTCACCTTGCATAGTTGAGAGATGATATCTCAGTAACGCTTACTTCCATTGCCAGTGGAACTGAGACTAAGATATGCGGAAAACCGAGAGACATTTTATCGATTCCGAATGAATAATTGCTTGTGGAGGCCGAGGCTTTGTGCGGTAGATCGACTCATCTTCACGATCGACTCGGAGCTCACTAAAACCGGGATGAAGACCATTACCACATCTACTGTGTATGCCTTGTGAACGGCGTATAAATGATTTGAAAACATTTAGAGCCATGATCACTTCAAATTAAAGAAGCGGTAAAGCGGAAAATTTTATTCATAATATTCGGCCCGAGGACCTGAACACTCTGAAGGGAGCGAAGGACGATAGACCGACTCGTCGCGGTTTGAAATTTTAAGACACATCTTTTGTGAAGTAATTTTAACAAAACAGTGTTCAACCGTCGTTTCATCACCATTATGATGCAGGTAAGACTGTTAAAAAGATGACTTAAAATGCCTTGCAAAGACCAAAAAATGTCTATCGAGACACCGTTGTAACTTTCGTGTTTCTTTCAAGGTCTTGTGAATTTTTGTTTGTCGGTACGCGTGAGACTGGGTCACATGCCGGCGCCTGATACGGATATATTTGCTTGCTAACACGATGACGCAAAGAAGTTTTTGTGGTCAAAACCCTACCGCAAATTAAAGAAGCTCCTTCTTTTCGCCATCAGCGTCTTGAAAGGAGCTGCCGGCTTGCGGACGCAAAAAGAAGTTCTTGTGCGTGTATTTTTGGGCTGCTCTGTATGGCTAGATTTTAGGCAATTAAACCCTCTATTCAAGCCCAGGAGGGTGGAAAGTGTACGAGCTGAATTTGATAGCTGATTACTGTTTAACTACTTGGCCAACAGCTCTGAACTTTGCTACTTATCTGAAATCGTTTGAAGAGCATTCTGCTATCCAATGTAATCAAAACTTAATGCTTCCAACCCAAGAACAGCAAAAATTAAACAGAGACAAGTTTGTGGGATAAGGGGTTGGGGAAAAAGTGCTCCAGACAAAATACTCGCACAGGTCAAGTCTACAAAGTGACCCTATCCAAGTAAGGGTGCTAAGGCTAAAGGAGAGGTCAATCCTCTCTAGAGAGGGGCCCATACTCCCCCAACCCTCTCCGGGGGTCGTAATCCCCGCTGGAGAGGTCCTTATATCCTATCCTAGTTAGCTGAAGGAGAAGTAGATCCTCTCCAGAGAGGGGTCTAATCCCCCAACCCTCTCCAAGGGGGTCAAGATCCCCAATGAAAGAGGTCTTTATCCTAAAAGATATTTACCTAGTTGCTGTGGTAACAATGTTATAAAGCTGCACTGAGGCCCGGTACCCCAGAATAGAAGAAATAAGTGAGTCTATGGGGCAAAGGGTGGCCTGTATGGGAGCACTTTATCCCCAACCTAACCCAACCTAACTGACTTTCACATAGCAGGATTATAGAAAGCTGGTAACAAAATGTCAGGAAATGTGTATCAGATAGTTTTCGAGTACACCTATTAACAGCATGATTTAGATACATCCTCAAGAGACAATAACTCTAGATGAGATCCAACCTAACAATATAACTATGGATATCTCAGTAAAAGTAGCAATAAAGAGAAAACACCCGTAAAATCTGGTGCCTTGGTACCCTAATACAATACTGAAAGCTAATATAATAATAGCTAATATAACTTGTAAAATGTTAAAATGTACAGAAGATCACTGACACTGTCCAGATATGCAGGCTCTACAACAAGAAAGTTAACAGGAAAACATGACTACATAGGTGGACAGGTGTTTAAGGTTAGCAGGCATAGTAACCCATAAAGTGATGTGCTTTAAAGGTCAATCAACTTACTCAGAGCTGATAAGCTCCAAGAGAACAATAACATGTTCAAACGCAACAGTAAATATGCAACTATACCAACAAGGGACTTAATAGTAAATATAAAATAGAATACAAACTTAACTCTGTCACATACCACCAACGACACAGCAAAGTTAGGGAGGGAGGGAGGGAAAATTTTTCGTAACAGGCTACACTGAGAAAACTAAGCTATGTAGCACATGGCAAGAAACCGGCAGAATCACTGTCAACACCACGTGCATGAAGGCTAGCATGTGATTGGCCAAAATATAGACTCGCCATGTTGTTTTCACGTGAAAGGAAATGACTTTTCAGTGTGACAGCCAAAGCTGTGTCGAGATAGTATGTCACACAGCATGATATGTCTTGGTTGTCACATTAACTTAAATTTATATGGGTTATAAATTTGCTTCTAACAAAATTCTCCAACATGATTGGTTATTAGCAGCGTAAGCGTCATGCTTGTAACTAGACAGTACGCGTAATTTTCCGCCCCCTGTTGACGGGCACTTTTTTGAGTAAACTGCTGGGCTTTTCAGCATTCATTACGATGTTTTAAAACCGTGTTTACGATGTTTTAAAGCGATGGCGCAAAGAAGATTGCGCCATAACACGATGTTTAGGATTTTCAAACCACAAAAACTTCTTTGCGCCATTACGACGTTTTAAAGCGCTCAATAGACGGGTTCACGCTCTTAGTTGCATCATGGGTAATCAGGGCAAGATTGTAAAGATACAAAGGGGAAAATAATACGTTTTTCTTCATATTTCCGTTCTGATTTCACATTTGGAGACGAAACATACACCGTAGATGGAGAAACCCCTTTTCTATGTTAAACAGCGTTTTTGAGCTGATTGAGGGATTGTTGTGGAAATAGGATTTTTTTTTCACTGTTAAAACCGAAAAATTTGTTTGACTTAGCCGCTAAAACCACAAAAGCAACATCTCCGATATTCTGATGAGAAGGCTAATGCCTAGCCCAATCGACTACAAAACACTAGTG
>Ga0126343_10001626_pt1 | contig 10820 bp, 6 predicted proteins | sample Cyp2metagenome_FD_92531 | JGI IMG/M metagenome (GOLD analysis project Ga0126343, IMG submission 92531) | Coral microbial communities from Lord Howe Island, Old Settlement Bay, Australia - Cyphastrea 2 metagenome | ecosystem: Host-associated > Invertebrates > Cnidaria > Coral ... | reverse complement strand
GAAAACATATCAACAAATTCGAAAGCTTTCCAACTTTGGCGCGAAAGTTTGCTTAACGGCCGTAGAACTTCAAATGTTTGGTTACCAAGCTTGTCACGTTTGCGCCCAGTTAGAACATGTTTTGTCTGTCACGTGTCCACGCTTAGATGAAAACGACGGTATATTATGACCATTGAACATTCATAATTTATGTATCAAAGTGAATGAAAACAAATGTAAGGTGATAACATTCGTGACAAATGGTAAAATTTGACTTTATTTTCAGTTTGTGTATTGACACTACTGTGCTAATTTTACATGGCTTGTAAATGAATAATTTTTTTCATTTACAATATCAAAAATGGAATAGAAAATAATATTAGGAAACCCAGTACTCAAAAGTTGGACCACTGAGCACAAGATTTTGCAAAACACTGACGAGTAAAAATACTAAGTGTGGATTGAAAGCTGGCATATAAGAACTTATAGAAAATGAATTAGTTGTCTGAAATAAAGTATTTGATGTAGGTAATGTAATATATATTTTGTTTCAGCATCTGGCTGGAGGAACTCTGTTGGTTTGTCAGTTGGATGTTGCTCTTAATGGGGTGACGCTTTATGACAGTCAACGGAGTTCATTGTCTAAGAGGAACCTGGACGCTGATACTATATCATACTGTGGTCTTACAAGGTACGTTCTTATAACAGGATTATTTACAGTGTATACGATGGCAATTAAGCATTGCCTTAGATACAGTATTAGAGGTTTGGCCTTCAGAAGCTTGAGGAATAAAAATAGTATATGTAAGTTATCATGTTGTGATGAATTCGTTTGTGATGCTGGGAAGGGGTGATCCGATGACCTTTGTTGGATTTCCTTAGTATTTGCTGATAATTTGCTTATTTCTTGTATGTTTTTGTTACAGTAACAGAAGCCATTTTGGTCTCATACAAAGCATGGGAGGAGGAAAATATGTTTGTCACGTATTTGCAGAATACAAAGTGAGTACTATTGGATGTGACACAAAGTATTTGGAATCAGCATCACGTTTTTGGAAGTCACCGATTAGCCTATCAGAACTTTGTTGTTTGTGTTTTTCACTAAAGCTGGCTTTTATTATTTGTATTGGCACTGAGTTCTTGTCAGTTGTTTTGATTGCTTTCAATTTATAAAAAACTGCTGTGTGAATAAGCACTTAATCACTGTCTCCCTGAGGGCCAGCCACTAAGTGTATTGTTATACCTTCTGACGAAAAAAAAAAAAAAATGCAAAGAAATGATTGCTTGATGCCTATGAAGGCTGTGGTTGCAGAATGAGCGGCAGTCAAACTGAGCTGTACTACTGAAATGACACTATATTAGTCTTTTTCTTCATAGCTAACAAAAATAAAGACAGTACTTAAGTTGCTTTGCCTTCTTCTAATGCTTAACTTGAGAATTCTGGGTTTGATGGCACGTGACATGTTCTCCTCCAATCGGAAAATGTATTTGAGGCGGGAGGTATAACAATGTAATTTGTGCTCTTCTTTGTAGGTCAGTTCATACCAACTGAGTTAGTGTTATTAATGGAGTGAAAAAATTTCAATTGTTTATATTTCAGACCAAAGCTGGGCCTATTGTTGCTGCCATTCATGAGACACTGTGAAGATGAAAGTGCAGATATAACAGAAACAAAATCAGTTAAACAGAATCAGTAGAAGCTTAACATTTACAATATGTTAAATAAATAAATAGATATTTGGTATCTTTAAGTCAACTGGACCGTATTCCATTGATGGTAAAGAATAATATTATTATCAAACAGCAATTTTGTGTAAAATAGTTTTATTACAGGACAGGAATCACTGAACCTTTTGGGGAGCAACCTTGCTTAATGCAATAACTGTGGTTTGAAATGAAGATTGGATTCTTTTGTCTAGAAGCTGCATTAATGCTCTCACAATGTACTACTTAGAATCAAATGAAAGCAAATGAGATTTGCCTTGTAAGGGAGTTATAATTTATGACTAACCCCAGAATAATATGGACCTTACAAAAAGTATTAGTTGGGCAATATGAGATATGTAAAGATTTTTGTTATTTTCTAGAATTCATCAGTGAGTAAATGCCAATTCAGTAAAGCTCTCAGATTGAGCATTTTGAAGTTTACAGTCAGTGGAGATCTGATGGGAAGATGTGATGTCCACTGTTTTAGTTGTCACATTCAATAATTTAAACTGTTCCTTTTTATAGAAATATTTTTTTATCTCCTTCCAGTTCTTTTATAGTATTATTTTTGTATCAGTTTGCATTTTGTGTTTGCTCCATGTTCATTGACTTTCAAAGAATGCAAAGAGTCTGAAATAATGCATAGATGCATAAGTGAATGAATGAATGAATGGAGAAAGGAATGAATGAAAAAATGGAATAATTAGGAACTTTAGACAAAATGATTCACATTAAAATTATAAAGGAGCAAGCGAAACACAAGTAAACAAATGAGGGGAAAAGGATGTAACTGAAAGGGACAAAGTGGAAACAATATGGCATTTGTAGATATTATTATTGATATGTTTAACTTCATTCACTGAGATGGAATGTGCTTAGTCACAATTTTTTAACAATAATATTCTTTGCCTGCTGTCATTGATTTGAATTATCTCAAAATGTAGTCTGAAGGGCAATGAATCGCTCAACTAAAGATCAGCTCTGTGACTGTGTAAGAAAATTTGCCTGCGATCCTTCCTGTGAGTTCTAGTAGAGAACTAGACCTGAGAGAGCAATGAAATCAATCCCCAACTGACCTGTGATATTTTCGACAGAACCACCTAAAATAGTGTCACCTTACCCTGTTATGCAAAGATTTAAAACTAGAAAAATAAGCTGTTAGATATTGCAACTTTTGAAACAAAATTTGCGTCTACTTTTAAATCTGTTTATTAGATAGGACAAATTATAAATAGCATTGGATATAGTTAAGGATAAACTTGAATGAAAGGTTTAAACAGAATATTATCATAGTTTTTATTGGGAGGATCAAGAAATTGAAGCCCTTGCTGGTTTGTGGGTAGTTTTGGAAAGGGTGTTTTGCAGTTTAAGCTGGTGGAAAATTACGCAAGGGAAGTTTGTATTGGGGAATGTCTGAAAGGTACTTACATTTTTTGGGAAGATTAAAATAGTCAAGGCAGATGTTAACCCTTTTCTGATAGCTGTGCTTTCAAAATAAGGCTTCAAAGGGACCAAATTTATTTAGTCAGCATTGTAGCAGTAGATGGAAAGTTGAGTTGTGGAACTATCAGTCATTTGTCAAGTGTGTTTGTCCAGGTGGAGTATACCTTAAGATTAGTCTAATATTGTGAACTACCATACTTAAAACTAACAAATTACCACAGTCGCTCACTGACAATCATGCTGAAAGAACAACTTGCAAATTATGAATCTTATTCATTCTGTTGCGACAAAAATGTATTGACTTAAGTTATAAAACTGTAGTTGCTGTTTTTTAGTTTGAAACAGTGTATGTTACATTGGTAAACATGCTACTCTGCAATCAAAACTGTTACTGGACTTGTGAAGAGAATTGGGGTAGACTGAGAATAGTAACATTATTGTTGGGTTGTTTGAGGTGGAATCCTATGATGTCTTGTGTAGCTTTAAATTTGTTATGCAGTCATTGTGTTCTTGAATAGTATTTATTATTGTTATCGAGTTTTATTGTTATTCAAACAGACAAATTTCTGTACTGCATTTTCCCTTTGTTGGTACCATTTCTGTTTATATTCAGTCCCCTAAAATATCCCTTTAACATAATATAATTAACAAGGACAATTGTTATTAAAACAGACAAGAGATTCTAAAGGTTTATGCGTAATAATGGCAGAGTAACTTAATATATTATAAATACAATAATTACATGTATTCAAATTATTACTTGATATCATTTAAGTGTATCAATGATGCATTATTATTTTTGTAACTAATATAGTTAGAATTTTTTATCAATCATTCTTGGGTTTATCTAGTAACGTTTTATTAACTTTGTTATCACTGTCAACTGTTGAAGTTATTTCATTGTATGCTGCACCTATTATAGTCGAGTTGTAGAATTGTCTAGGTACTTAATAATCTGTCTTGTGTTAGGCTGGCACCGTGCACATTTCATTACAAAGATAATTGTAAAAAAAACTTGACCTTTCAGTCATTGATGAGTTGTAGATTAATAATTGATCTATTACGAGAAATATTACTTAGAAATGTGGCTGAAATTGTTTTTTTTTCTTGTTAAGCTAGTGACTTGTACCCTGCTATTAACAATAAAAGTAATCAAAGAAAATGGAAATTTATGTCAATAAAATTGGTCATCAAGGTGGCATGGAATTTATTTGCTTCCCATCCAGATTGTATAGTAACTTCACTCCATATTACCTCTCTCCTTCTTGGGGAGTAAATGAATACCAGTGATTGTTACAGCAACCCAACAAAAATAATTAGCAAGGTAGACTAACTTCTTGTGATAATAAGACATTTATGCAAGTTTGCAAATGATCCTTATTCTTAAATATGAGCAATATCTGGCCTCATAGATGAAGTCTGCATACAAGCCAAGGGGCTTTCTCCGGTCTCTGTGGCATAAAGGAACCAGGGGTAGTTTTATTTTCCCCAGGATTGGATACTTGTCCAACACAGGGTTGCCCCCAGCATTGAATTTGCCGGTACCCATTTAATATACATCTGGGGATAGAGAGGCACTGCATGAGTTCAGTGCCTTGCCCAAGAACACAACACAACACAGGGCTCAAACTGGACCGCTCAACCCAGAGATGAGTGCACCAACCTAGAGGCTACCACAGCTCATAAATTATTTGCCTACTAACAGAGTTGGACTGTATCTCTTTTGAGAAATGAAAAGCACTGGCCCTGAGCTATTTTGGCATATTTGCCTCCTCCAGCAAATTTAAACAGGAATGAAGAGCATGGCTTGGAAAGACTTATTTCTCCAAAGCCTAAATATCATTTCAAATTAGATAATTTACAACGTTCTGCTCAGTCCTGCATGGCCCCATAATTTCATGTACCATAAAGTAATCATGTCACTTGGATGGAAATCTTCACTTTATAATTCCTTGTTCCTCTAGCATTTCTTTAAGTCTTCCTGACTGATACAGTTCAGCTGTCTCTGATCCTCCACCAATACTGGTTCCTTTAATGAACACATTTGGCACAGTGCCTCTTCCTGTGATGTTTTGTAAAGCTTCCTAATGAAAGAAGATAAAGACCTAATTAGTTTAAAGTACCACTGCAAATAATTCAATCTGGAAATTCATTGTTTAGCCACATTGGGAACTGGCTTTCATGGCAAATGTGTTTTCGAAACAATTCTGATACAGTTTCTTATTGTGAGCTTCCAGACAGTATCCAATTCTGATACAGTTTCTTATTGTGAGCTTCCAGACAGTATCCATGCCCCCACTCGCCTGAAAAATTCCAATTTATTCCAATTTCAAACAAGACTCCATACTTCCCCTTGGGAATACTGTCAATCTTACTTGCTGAAGACATGGAAAATTCCTGGAACACACATTTTCAAAAAGCCACATTTGGGTCTAAAAGGTCTTTTCAGTACAGTTGAACTGCAAATAAATATTTTTCCCCCGTTTATATTTCTCCAGTAATTCAACAATTTGAACAGGCGAAAGGACCTATTTGGCACCACTGAAAGCTCCTTTAGTTAAAATATTACACGGCTACGTGAGATGTTTCAAGCTTTACTTTTTTCCCTCTCTTAATCTACAACCATGGGATTTAAAAAGAAAAAACGCCAGCCATTCCCTATGCAGCCATGATTGTTATTCAGTTGATATCTCTATCTCAATCTCATGTTTTAGTATCTATACTTAGAAAACAGTCCCGAGAAATTACGCGTGCTGATTGGTTAAAATCATGTTTCATGTGCTCCGTGTTTCCATTGAGTTATAGAAACACTCATGGAAGTTTGGGAGAACTCAAAAAACCTGTGGAAACACTCGCCTGCGGCTTTTGCTCCCACAGCATTTCTCATTCTTCTAAACTTCTACTTAACAATTAGATTATGAGCTCGAGATTTCTATCGCGCGATAGAAATCGAGAGCGAATAATCTAATTGTTTTAGTATAAATCTACTAGTCGTTCAAAACTTAGTCTAATCCTCTTCTCAGACACTCCGAAAATGCCAAGAGACTGCTGTCATTTTGTTAACAAGCACACGCTGTTGCACTACTCACTATCTATCACAGAATAGATAGTGAGTAGTGTAGCCAATCAGAGAACAGCATTCGTGATAGAATGCTAGTAGATTTATACTAAAACGTGATAGGAACATGGTACATGTGTACATGTTTTCTATTTCTTAAATATCGGTGGATATTGTCTACCAGCACTATCAATGGGCAACCAGAGCAGTCCACTAACCGCAGACAATCTGGCAGCCACTGGTGAGCTATCTAGCACTGATTTATCTCTGTAGAGGCTGCATGTCTTGAGTGGTGGCTAGTGGCTTTGCAAATTCCTACTTTTCTAATTGATTTTTCACATACAGAGGTAACGCTAACTTATGATGGCGATGGTTTCCAATGATGTCCAGGCAAAACTACACAGTTAGCATAAGTACTGCTACTGTTTACTAGACAGTGCAAAGTCAGACTAACATGGATAGTCAAACAACATACTGGATGACTATAATGTCACAAAGTTAACAGTAAATAGCCACAACAGCATGATAAGGTAAGGTATCAGCTGAGTTTGCTGGTGACAATCCAACATAATTATTGGCTTGTACAGGTATTGATTGATATAATAATTATCAACCAATACTCAAACGATGTTTTATGTTAACTGCAGAAATTCGTGCACGCTCATTGGCTAATTTTTATTGTCAATATGTGGACAGACACATGAATTTAAATATTTGTGCGACATGAGAGCCGGAAATTTAACATTTATTTGTTACCATAAAAAACAAATTGATTTCAGTTTGTGATGTGTCTGTCCTGATACTGACAATGAATTCCGTGATAACATTGTCAAAGTAGTCTGTGGATCCACTCGGCTATCGCCTCGTGGATCCACAGCTACTTTGACAATGTTATGATGAAATTCATGATCAATACCAGGACAGACACATAAAAAACTGACGTCACTGTGTTAAATTGATCAAGTATCAGACAATTATAACTACAGTGTATTTTGATACCATCAATAATTTATTTTATTATAAAACAAATTTGATTGGCTGAAATCAATATTGAAAGCGGTCTAGATTCTCCCATCTGGACTGGAAAGGAGGGAGGGTATTTCAGGCACCCACCTCTCCCCACCGTCTCTTCGTTGTCTCCTTATATTTGAGAGAGAGGGGAGCTCCATGAGCATCGGATTCGGTAGCCTCCTTCGCAGCCGTTTTTAGGCTCGTCACGCAACACTCCTCCCCACAAACGGCTGCTTTCTGGGGAGGAGAGTTGCGTGACGAGCCTAATAACTGCTGCGAAGGAGACTACGGATTCGGGGGTTCTGGTATTTTTGTATCAGTAATTCTGTTACCCAGGCCTTAGAAACTCTCATCGTCCTGCAGCATTGCACCCAATGAAAGGATGATTGCGTAGACGAAAACAGCTTTTTGTCGGCGTTGGAATTCTTACCGGATTCTTACCTGAATTTCTCGACCATCCTCCCTTCGTTCAATTTCGTAAACTTGCATCTCTTGAACGCCGACTTCCGATAAAATTCTCTTCGCCAAAATTGAAAAAGGACAGGTTGTTTTTGAAAAAACTACAACCTTGTGGTCTTTAATCGCCGTTTCTATGAAAGCCCGGGCCGCGCGAGCCGCCGACATACTTCAAACTTCAACTTCAAACCCACAACACTAAGCCGCCATTTTAAATTGTACCCAGCAAAAGTAGCGGCCTTCTCTTGCACCCAGACCTCGCTCATATGAATGTTCCTGGAAATGCGGACGACCATTTTCTTTGTCCATGCAAACCCAAGGCAACCTAGACTGTTCACAACCCTCTATTTTTTCGTATTTTTATTCGATCGCTGAACGTGCGAATGTGCGGATTGGATCGCGAGAGAACTAGACGCCAGCGCAAAAGGAAGACTTGACTGGGTGGGGAATGGGGATCGAGAAAAATAGGGGGACTGTAGACATCTTTGGAAAAAAGTGAATTCCCCGTTTCTCCTGGACTGTTCACAGCCTCTCTATTCAGTGCACGAGAAAGAAAAGCGAGAGAAACGGAAATTTCCCATTGGGTGAAAAGCGACAAAAATGTCATCACCTTGTAAGCAACGGCTGATCATGATTGCCTGCACGACGCGTTTTGCGGCTTGTAGCAGCTGTCATCACGGATGTGCCGTTATTCGCAATTGTGAGGTTTGTCCTGTTAAAAATTTCAACATGTCTTCGCTCAACTTGAAGATGACCAGGTAGAAGAGAGTTTAGCATTCCGTCCGTCGTTTGCTCAACAAAGGAGGACGTGTTTCTGCTGATTGGTGAAGCAAAATACAAGTTTGTTTTCGGACTCGGAGAATGAAGGACTTTTTGTCGTTGAGTTTTACTATTGAAAGTTCAATTTTTACTCTAGAGCTCCGACTCATTGAAATAAATGCTTCTTCTAGTGCAAGCACCATTTAGTTAGCAAAAACTAAAGCGAAAACTTGTCTTTTGACCTACACAGGCAGCCAACCCTGGCAGTCATTTTCACGTCACGCAGCGCAAAACCTTAGAAATTCAAACGTGCTCTGTTACAAAAAGGACCCTGTAGAGCTAAAACATAGTCAAACGTCAAGTTCCTATAGGAACTTTTGTCATATTAACTGACTTTTTCCATCTCGTAATGGTCCTAAGACCTTAAATATCTTTAAAAATAATAAAAATCAATTTGATTTTTTTAAACAATGAAAATCTATTTTAACTTTTTGAAAACGACGACAACTTTTTCTAAGATTTCTGTTAACCGTACGGAAAAAAAATTACAACAGTTAGTTCTTAAAGACAAAATATCAACCATTAGCCGCAATAGCCTCCCCCATTGACCGATACCTTCTTGTACCGAAGATATTGTAGATCGGTTTGTTTTGAAATCACAAGGCCGTTTTATATTTAATTTGACTCTAACCTTAGTCATGAATTCTAGGCATACTCTGTATTATTCTGATCTTTATGTTTCCACCGCAAAGGCTCATCACAAACATTCAGACAATCAAATCTTTTAAACGAGCTCTAAAAACATACCTTTTTAAGATGGCTTTTAATTGATTTATTTATACAACTTTGTTGGATAGCTTTTTAATTGACTTATTATTTTAATCTAATCGTATGTTATGGGCATATGAAAATATTCATATTGTATATGCGCAATATAAGTTTCATATTTATTATTATTATTATTATTATTATTATTATTATCATTATCACATTTACATTTTTTCATGTGCGCTAGTAATTCCATTCAATTGAGTATATCAAAAAGAGCTGCAGAATTCAAACAAACACATGGAAAAAAGAAGGTTTCCGGCCGGGCTTGAACCGGCGACCTTCCGCGTGTAAAGCGGACGTGATAACCACTACACTACGGAAACGATCACCTTCTATATACTTCTTGTATTTTTCAGTTTACCGCTACATAATTATTTTTATAAGAATATATTTTATAAGAATATCGAGGTTGAGATTTTGAAAAGGATAGATCTAATTTTGTGTGTTGAAACATTTGTAAATACAATACAATTTTATGTTTTTAATTTAACCGTATAAAATTATTCCTTTCTCTGAACGGCGAAATTAGCCAACAAAACGAAAAAACCAGCACTAGCTATAGCAAAATGTTCAACGCTAATGACAGTTCGATGAACACTACATGTAATACTTATATGATTGTACCGTATTAAACACAAAAGACAAAAACTAAACCGCAAAAAGTATTATGACAAATTCTCTTTTTTAAAATAACAAAACCTAGCGAAAACAAAAACAGCGCCAGGCTTTATTGCCTGCAGGTTGGCTCCAAAATTACTTCGACGCCATCAAAGTCATTGTAGTATTGGTATTCTCATATATAGATGCCGGTATTACCTAAAATAATAACTAACATAGCACTAATCACTTTGAATTAATTAAGATAACTTGTTTCTCTTATATTGAATGCTTCATATATAAAGTAGCCTAACTTCTTACATATGAAAGAATCAGCATTATTGAACAGGAATATAGTTTTTTCAGTACAAATCTAGATACCAAACACGTGTCACTGATACCCCAATAAATTCTAAAACGGAAATGTCATATGCTATAATTTAAGAATAATACAAGAATATTTTCAGCCTAAAATCGGCAGAAAAATAATAATATTCAGCCTGGGCCGGAAAAACAACATTCTTATAAAAAAAAAAGAGTGTACCTAGACCTTACAAGTGAATCCATTGGATAACACAACCGAAAAAAAGTTGTACAACATGTAATGCTTCGATGAGCAATTTCAAAAGTAACGAGAATTAAAAAGTGAGGCATTAAGGCACCGATGGGATTTGAACCCATGACTTCCTGTTTACTAGACAGGCGCTCTAACCAACTGAGCTACGGCGCCCTACATTAGGTGCAAGTAATTTTATTTATCATTCCAAGTTTTCATTAGTCGGCAAAATCTGGGACGGTCGGGAAAACAGTAAAATCCCAGACCATCTGGGATCAGTTCCCGACATATGAAAACAAGGCTTAAAGTGCCACTGCGACGAAATTTTTCGAATTCATTGTTTTTGCATTTTCTGAATCTTTAAGTGGTACTTGCTCACCTGTCCAAGCCGTTTTGTCCAACAAGCGCGGGAAGATGTTTTTT
>Ga0126343_10001625_pt1 | contig 10822 bp, 8 predicted proteins | sample Cyp2metagenome_FD_92531 | JGI IMG/M metagenome (GOLD analysis project Ga0126343, IMG submission 92531) | Coral microbial communities from Lord Howe Island, Old Settlement Bay, Australia - Cyphastrea 2 metagenome | ecosystem: Host-associated > Invertebrates > Cnidaria > Coral ... | reverse complement strand
TTTTTACCTACAACATATAATACACTGTAACCAATTCAACAGCCATCAGGTACAAAAATTCTTGGAATTTCCTTAAATAAAAACATCCTAAGGCTGTGTAATAAGGCCTGATATGCACCTGCCTAGAAAACCAGTTGTTATCACAAAATTACCACTTGACTATACAGCTATCAAGATACAGCTATGAAGATGACTTACATGTACTGCTGGAAAGGTTTACATGTACTAGGTAATCTACAATATACAAATTTGACATTGTTTTATATTACATCATACAGTGTATGTCAGGGAAAGGGGTTTTCTTATACAATGCACCCTGACATCATCTTTGCCTCCAAGCACTTACCAGTTATTGCTTCCACCACATCCTGGTCAAGTTCATGAAGCCGCCTCCATTTTAATTCCTCTTTGGGATAGAATATCCCTAGGAGGGCACAAGCTAGTGCTGTGCGTGTTGCTGCATCCCTTACGGCTGCCTTGACCTTGACCGGGCAACACCACACTCCACCTGATATTTCCTCCCACTGTAATGTCAGAAAAAAATATACAAAGTCATGAAATTACTTTTTATAATGCGAACAGCTGATGAATAAATAAATAAATAAAATAAATAAATAAATGAATACCTTAATTGACCACTCCCCCAATAGGGCTTTTCAGGGCCAATGATGAAACAAATAATGTAAATGGACATAACATGGTAAAAAATCCCAACTGGCAGGAGGTAAACCAGTTGGTCATCTACATGTACAAGCACGATCAAGATCGCGTTAATTGATTTTAGTGTTATGCAAGAGGATATTTTGGAATTGAAGCTATCTCTATTCTGCTGTTAAACAAATGCAAGTGTTTAATTTCTTCCTTTCCTTTTACTGAATACATTTGCAACGTTCAATGAAACGTTGAGAACTTACCTTTTTTGCAATGCCAACAGACCTTGGTACCTTCCCATATTTAGCAGAATCAACTATTGTTGTGCTTGGCTGCATAGTTTTCAGTGTCCCTATAAACACAAACCATTTCATAACCTGTAAAGCTTGAATGTTGTGTTTACTAATGCTGGAGCTGTATTAAAGATGATTCTGGAGGAAATGTTTCACAAGCAAAATATACATTTACATACATAATTAAATTTTACATTTGAACTTCAAGGCATGTCCAAGTGGCATAATTTCTATCATGAGACTCTAATATACAATCACTCATAATTGTGCTTAAAACACTTCAAAGATTGGCAACTTTGTCACAAGCTTAGACTCACTTAATTCTGCTTGAGCTTGTTGCAGCTCTATCCGAGCATCATCCAACTCTTTTTGCATATCCCCTAGCTCTTCTCTAGCATCCCTTAACTTATCTTCTAACAGCTCTTTCTCTTCCTTACACAAGACACTGATACACTTTGGGGGTTGGTGTTGCTTGGGCTGTTTGCCTCCAAAGTGTGGATGTGCTGGTGCTGTCTTAGAATTGGTGGAGCGTGATGCTGGATTTGGTCCCAAAATCTCTGTGATGACAAGTTCATCATGCTGAGAGCAGATGGTCAACTCCCTTTCTTTTTGTGCTTTAGAAACTTTTTGTCTTTTCCTATTTTCTTTCCCTTTGTGACTTTGGGGCACTTGCTTGCTTTTCTTTCCTAACGGTTTAAGGGAAATCAAACCAAATAATGTCAATCTTTCAGCTAAAGAGATGACTCACAATGAGAAAGAAAGACAGGTGGCAATACTACAGTGCATTCATGCTCTGAACGTTTATTCCCCATAATGGTGAACTACTACAAAAGTTCTGTGTCACATCTTTGTTCAGATCTTTTCCCAACCAATTTAATTGTGTATCAGATTTGCTTTTACAGTTCAACCTGTATTAAGGGACCACCCTCAGGACTTTGAAAAGTGGCCGCTTAATAGAGGTTGACCACTTAACAGAGGAACAATATAAACTGGATTGAAGGCAGTAAACATGATTTTATTACCTCTAGATAGCAAAATATTTTTAAAAAGTGAACATATATGAAGACATCCAAAATTCAAGATATTTCATGCACGATTTATTTAAAATAATCTGTCAATGCTTGAAAAGATTACCTGCTGGCCGCTCATTGGAGGTAAAAATGATGTAAACAATACACTTGTGACGGCAAAAGGGTGGCCTCGGCTGCTTAATAGAGGTGGCCATTGAATAGAGGTATCAAATACAGCAGTTTACTGACAAATAAATTGGGACTTTGGAAAGTGGCCGCTTAATGGAGAGTGGCCATTTAATAGGTGGCCGCTTAATAAAGGTTGGATTGTAGTTACTTGATCAAATCTCAGTATCACCCCACTAACAAACAGGAAAATATAAACTGTGTTGACTGCATTTCAGCTGTTTAAAAACTTGGATCTTTACCTCTGGTTGTGTATAAAGAAATCAAAAGAGAGACCTCTTACCCAAATCATTTGATTCCTTAAGTATTGGCGAGCAAACTGGACCTACAATCAAGATACCAAACTTCATTAATAATATTAATATGTATTAACCTTTAAGTTGTCATATCTTTGTTAATTTTAGCAGCATATGTTGAATGAGGTGAAGGGAGACGGGGCCACAGAACAAATACTGTTCTTGCCTGCAGTTTATCAACAAGGGCAGAAAGCAAAAGAAATCTGAAGGTTGCCTGCTCGCAAACAATAACAAATTAATTTTGGTGTATGTGTTTGGTAATTAGACTGAACTGTTTACGATACTTTGCAAACTAACTTTATCGCGAGAATGTCATTAATATTGTGATACATTGTAACTTAAGTGGCACATACTTTCGTTTTCATCACTTGCTTCACTGTCATTGTTTTCGTCAAAGTCTTGCCCAAAAGTCTTCTTCTTTCTCTTTCTTTGAACATTGTTTGTTGAGGTGTCACAAGTACCCACCACAGTTCTGTCATCATTACCACCATCGACTGCTCTGTCCAATTGCTTCTCGGCATCACCCTTGGAATCTGATCGAAGTGCAAGGCAAAACTTAATTTAAATTTTATGAAAATGTAACACCGGTCTACAATAAAATTGACCAGCATAGAGAGATGTAAAAGCTACCTTTCTGAGCCTTTGACGTTTGTTAAAGCTGAGGAGCTTATGCCTTGGTGATAGACTACATCTAACTCTTGCAAAATAATCTCTATGGTTACTGTATAGCTGTTTATGCAACCACAGTTTTCACTTAAGTGGCGTAAAAACCAAAACCAAGTACAAACTCCTGCCAATCACAACAGTGGAAAACATTGCAACGAACCAATCAGCACTCAAAGCCATTCCACACAGCCAGTGCCAAGTGCTGGAAAATACCTGATTGGTTTTGGTTCTCATTGGTGAGAAAGTGGCTTGAGTTTTTCTGACTAATCACAGAGCTTAGTAAAGCAAAAGCCAAGTAATCATAATTACTTTCGACACTCGAAGACTGCTCCAAAAGGGCAAACGTCGAGGAGTAAACTTAACTGAGAGAGATTTCAGATTGCGTACCACTTGAATTGACAAGGAATCAAACATAGACATGACTGTATACCGTGGAGTGATTGTATTGTGCCTCCCCAGATGTCCTTTCGGTAATGTAGGTTGACAGTTGCCCCGGGCTCCATCTTCCCTCCATTCATAACAGTGAGGGTTCTGATTGGTCTCACTTCAAGTTCTTCCCTCCCTAGGGTTACACCGTTTTGCGAATTCCAACAAATCAATGCATACATCTGAAGAAAAGCAAACGAAAGGTCAGCACTGTCAACGATGATTTAAGTTCATATATAATCAATCATTCAATCATTCAATGATCAAGAGTGATTCAATGTTGCTTAAAGCACTTTAACCCTTCACGATTTGACAGCAGACATAAGCTGACAATACAAAACAACTTCCACTATTCAAGATAAAATTCATGAAAGCTTACAGAGCACACACTGAGTTAAACACACGTTCATCCAACGTTTTTACATTTCAAGCGCTTTGATCTGTTAGTAATTGCTTGCAGTTAACATGCAGGCTTAATTAGGTGTAAGATAAGTAGCTATTAATTTCTTACCTTTCAAAAATCAGGAAAATTAAGTCTTGACTCGACAAGGTATACAAATACAACGTGCTCAGGACAAAATCCTCCGGACAAGAACCCTTACGCTGGAGAAACACGCTTCCACTCGAATAGACGCTGTGAAATATCTCACATTGGTGTGATCTTTACCGCTCTTTCTTTACTGCTCACTCCATTGGCTAAGACTTTCTTTGATTTTAGCCGCACGAAGTCGTGTTCGCCATTTTCACAAAACCTTGCCGATGCTTAGTAGCCAGGCAACTTTGCATTTGTAACCACGCAAAGCGTTCGTGTGTTAATGGCGGACAGACAAGAAGTCGCTTTCTCCAATCGAAAGTAATTGTAAAATGTCGAATTCAAAGTGGAGTAAACGTTGGTTATACGACACTACAGTTGGGGTTCCAAAAACGACAAGGTGGCGCCGTAGAATTAACTTAACCAACCTCCCTCTTGAAGAGAACGTAACGGTTGACAACGTTCGTAGCGAGTTTACATCTGAGGTGATTGAAGATCTGAATCATACCTCTCCGTTCAAGAGGCAAAAACTTTTAGGCGATTGTCTTTGTGACGAAGACAGTGAGGCTGACCTTGAAAGTGATACAAACGAAGATGATCATGAAGAGCTTGGAAACGAAAACAGTGAGGTTGATCTTGAAAATGATCCAAAGGAAGATGATTATGAAGAACTTGGTTATGAAGGTGAGTGTTTATGCAGACTTCTCATCGTGAAACTATTGTAGTCCAAGTCAAGAGTTGATTCACCTTAATTATCAGAGCTTCCAACGATAGCTTTTTCTTCAATTTGCAGTGGGAAAAGGTCTTGAAATGGACATGGCAACATCAGAGTTTGCTCCAGTTAATAAAATTGATGAAGGAAGCTTAGCACCCGATTTTTGGCAGAATATTAGCTGTGCTTTTGAAGTACCTGAAAGTGATTATTGTTTCGAAAATAAAAAGTATTTGCACAATGAGAAAGATCTGGAGCTGTCTTATTTTGACCAAGACCCTTTGCTTGCTGATTTGGAATTCAGTGGTGACATCCCCGATATGGAGTGTTTTAAAGAAACATCCAGTGCATGTCAAGAGGAAACAATCAAGGATAATTTGCCACTTTATAAGGACTCGTCCATTAGTGTTGGAGAGAGTTCGTTGTTACTTATGGCCTTTGCTGTACGCCACAAGCTCTCAGGAGTTGCACTAGAGGACTTGTTGGAGCTCATCAATTTCCACTGTCCAAAACCAAACAACTGCATCACCGAACTAAAGGAGTTCCAACTATTTTTCCAAGCTCTGAAGCACCCAATTTTGAAACACTTCTACTGCCCAAATGGAATTTGTAAAGTTTACAGTGGTACATCACAGCCTGAGACTGGAACCTCTTGCACAGTTTGTGGAACTCCTCTGAGTTACTCAACATACTTCATTGAAATACCAGTCATGGAGCAGCTTAAGACAATTTTGTCACGTAAGTCAATTCAGTGCTCTTTCATCGTTACATGTATTTCATGCCATATTAAGGTAGCTGGATTTGACACCTTGCAACTTTAAATCTTAATCACAACGCATGAAAAAAAGAATACAGGGAATTGACATTCACACCCTTGCTGGGGACAGACTTAAGTTTCAGGTGAAGTGTGTTTTATTAATATCGTAGTTACCATAGCAATGATCAAATGCACTTGACCTGAAACTTTGGTCTATTCTTAGCAAGAGAGTGGATGTTAATAGCCTGTGTTATTTTTAAATGATCAAGATGTATCACTAGCAAGAAATTCAAGTCAAGCCTCCTTAAGACATTGTTTTAAAAGAGAGAAGTTCAATTAACAGAGAGAGGGGGTGTAATATTAGAGCTCTTACAGTACTAGAATTGATTACCGTGGGAGAAAGGTTTGTTTGTTTACTGAAGTCATACACACTAAACAGTAATTCAAAAGGATAAAATACTATCATCTGATTATTGTTACTGTTGTAACATGGACTGAAATGTGCTATTATGCTTTTACTATTCAGGGCCAGAAATGATAAAAAAATTAGAGTACCGGTTTAGACGCACCAAGAAAGACCCTGATGCTATTGAAGATGTATATGATGGAGAGTTATACAAGAAGCATGCCTGTCCTGGAGGTTTCCTGTCTAAACCCCATAACATATCATTCTTGGGTAACACAGATGGTGTTGCGTTGATAAGGTCAAATGGCTATGGAGTATGGCCTGTTTACCTCACAATTAATGAAATACCTCCTACAGAAAGGTGTGTTTTCTGGGCCTACATGTGTATCTAATTCAAACTTTAGCAACATTTATAGGATGTTAGGTGTGACAAAAAATCAGGACTTAACCTCCAGATTGTGTTACCCCCTGTGCTAATTATTTGGCTTTATAATGCTCAGTTCATTGTGTGAAAATGATGATGACTATTCTGATGTTGACAAATAATTTCAAGATTTATTTTAGAGTTTCTCGTAAGTCATAACACAGTCAACAAAACCATAAGACCAAGATTTATCTTCAGTTAATAGAATTAAGTGAAAAATACTTTGTCTCGTGTCTTGTACCTAGTGTGTTCCAGTATACATGTACATGCAAGATGATTTCATGGCGGGAGATGTAACTGTTTTAGCCTCAACATACCTTTACTAAGGTACAAAACTGACTGCATTGTTTGATATTTGTGCTGATGTTTTTCCATTAGGTTCAGACGGAGTAATCGCATATTTGCAGGCTTATGGTTTGGAAAGGGGAAGCCTCATTTTCCAACTTTCTTACGGCCCTTTTCCATCGCCATACGTGAACTCTACTACAAAGGTAACAATATTCCAGCAGTAAAGATTATGTTGAAAATCGAAATAAATTACTTGAACTAAACAATATATTTTCTTGAACTTAACACTCATTCCATTCAGGTTGTTCAAAAACTAGATGATGCTATCCAGTGGATAAATCACTATCCAGCAGATAGTGTGATTTGTTTTGTTAACATTAATTTTATCCAGTATCCAGCCTTTAGACAACTGAGGCCTGGGCAGGAAATTATAGATATATTCAATTTAAGCATCTTTTGCAATACTCCTGTGCAGGTGTGCAGATAACAAATTCAGTCACCATTAGAGCTATTTTTCTGGACATGACAGTTGATGCCCCAGCACGTGCTATGTGGCAAGCTATCAAGCAATTTAACGGTTACTGTGGCTGTGGACGCTGTAAAGAGACAGGAGAGCATCTCGATCTTGGCCCTGGTAAGAAGAACAGCAGATGTGGATGTCATGTATATCCATTCAACAAAGCCTTTGCTTCCACAACAGGACATATGGGGGTCAGGAAACATGATGAGGTGAAAGAGCAAGCTCTTGAGGCATTAAAGCAAAGAAGTCAAGGCAAAAAGAATGTAAGTTTGACTCTGTGTCACCAATTCACAGGCCTATTCTTTGATGATGGTATACTGTCATCTGTCCACTTTGTATACATGTATGAACTATTAGCAGGATTGCCAATGGATTGTTACTGGTTTTGTCTCTTTTTTGTGGCTACTACAGCTTGGCAGCTGTAGCCATATTGCTATCATGTGCGTAAGTAAGTAGAGTGTCCAATTTTTGGATTGTGTTCGGAACTATTTGGTCTTTGTGACTGATAATCGAATAGAAATCCATAAGCACCTCATCGTTGGATAGTGTTCGTTGCCAATCAGAGCATTGACGGTCGCTTGTCGGCCTCTTATTGATCCAAACTTCTTTTCCATTTGCTTGTGCTTCAACGCAGACTCCGAGACATCAAGATTTTGTAGTATTCCCAAGCTCAAAATTTCCTCAACCACAAAGCAAAAATTATATTTGAAATCCCTTGACATTTCTAAACAAAGATCTACAGTTTTTAGAAGGTCTAGAGGAGTTCTTCTGCGGAAATTCTAGAAAAACTTCAGACTGCTGGGTATGTAGTATGTTAAAAACACAGCTGCTCCAGCTGCTCTATGCTAGCAGAATTTGTTGGACCAAATTATCAGTGCTAGCCATCAAAGATGAGGTCTATTAATGCATTCATTTCTTTTAAGTTTGCAGTTGAGGGTGTTGTTGGTTTGTCATGGGGATTTGGCCTACCATTGTATGACATTGTAAGAGGAACAGTGGTTGACTACATGCACTGCTTGTGTGAGGGTGTCATTGATCAACTTTTGAAACAGTGGTTTGATAAATCCAATTCAAAGAAAGCCTTCTATTTGGGTTCCACCATGGAAAAGATAAGCAAAGAATTGACTGCAATAACCCCAACATGTGATATTACCCGTACCCCAAGGAGTTTGGCAGATGTCAAAGACTGGAAAGGTACTAATAATAATTAGTTATTTTAGTCTACTAAAGTTCACCCTGCAAGTCACACATCTGATAGTTGTTTAAAAAAGAAATACCTTTCTGGCATAGTTTTACTGACCTCACTAATAGTGCTATTTGCTTCAAAATATGGGCTCTTAAACTTGCTCTTTATTCTCATTTCAGCATCTGAAAAAAGGTCATTCCTTCTCTATTACGCCATTCCATTGCTGAGGGGATACTTGCCATCTGATCACCTCTTCTTCTTGATGCTCTTGAGTGGTGGGATGTACAGGTTGCTTAAGAAGTCCATCTCACCAGATGAATTACAGGAAGCTCACACCTATTTAAAACTTTTTGTTGCTCAAGCTCCTGTGTTTTATGGTAAGACTGGATCAAGATTGTTGAAGTACAGAATTGCAGGGGATTTGCAATCTGTAAAGAGTGGTGTTACAGTATTTGGCAATGAATCTAATTTTTTCAGAGTAGTACTTTTAACTTGCATAAAGGAGATCGATATTAAGAAATCTTGAGATGTACAGTGACCATGCACCAAACAGATCCATTGTGTTATAATTATGTAGCTTTCCTCATATTCAGTTGGTCAGAGACTAAGTGATTAACTCAAACTGTTTTCTACAGGCCTAAAGTTCCAGACTTTCAATGTTCATCAGCTGTTGCACCTTCCAGAAGTTGTAAGGGATCTGGGTCCTTTGTGGTCTAACTCTTGCTTCCCTTTTGAGGACTTCAATGGTGATTTGCGTGACTTGTTCCATGGCACCAGAAATGTGGATGGCCAGGTTCGATATGTTCTTTTTAAGTCAAAAACATTAAATATACACTTAATTATGTTCAAGAATGTACATGTATACCAGAATATTATTGATCATTTTCAGATTGTTACAGCAGTATCAATAATTCAGAAGTTGCCAGAAATTGCTAGATCTACGAACACCTCTCCAGAAGTGTTGGGATTTTATGAACACCTCACCAGCAAGCGTTCCCATGCAAGGTAACCAACTTTTCTCTCTTAACCCTTTACTCCCTAAGAGTGACTTAAAGATATTACTCTAAAGCTGGATGATTTTACTCTGTCTAACACCAGACAATTTTACTCAGTCTAATGCCAGCCAATTTCACTCTAACGCCAGACAATTTCACTCTGTCTAACACCAAACAATTTTACTCGTCAAAGGAAGACCCCTCAGAGGTTAAAGGGTTAAAATTAATTTCTTTGAAATCTCTATCTTATTTAAGCTGGGTTGTCATGTGCCCTGAATATAATGGACTACATACATGTACACAACCACAGATTTTTCAATACTTTACCCTTACATGGTACTTCCCTGAAGGCACGATTATTATAATAAAATGAGTGTTAAAAAATGAACAAGAGTTGTTGAATGGTTTTGCGAACTGGTCAAATGTTTGCCTGAAAGTGATGTTTCAGAGCACAGCACTGTAGAAGAGATTTTAAATTTTGTTATCAGTGAGGATTTTTACCTTTTGTTGTAGATTTCCCAAAGAAAGTATTGCAGAAACTGCTCATGTTGTTGGTTCTTTGGAACGTGTATGGGGCAATTCGACTCTGCTGAATCAAGAAGAGCTTATGGCACTACCACAACATCATGGAAAAATGTGGGTTTTCCGGCGCTGTCTCGTTAATGGTGTCCTCTTCCACAGCAAGAGTTACAAACGAGTGGTCGCAAGAAATGACTACACTGTTGAATTTTATTACAAAGATAGCACTTACTATGGCTTAATACAGACATATGCTAAAGTTGAAGACAAGTGTGCAAGTGCAGTGTGCAATCAACTGAAGTCCTGTAACTGTGCTTTGGCCCATGAGTACTACGCAATTTTGGAGGTCCTTGACATAGATAATGACCAGCTACCCAAGTACAGAGGGATGACAGTGGTAGACCACATTACACGAGTAAAAGCATCAAACAGGTGTGAGAAATGCTCTTAATGTTCATTGTGTCAACTTGCATGTGGATATTTATATTCTCCTGGTCCCAAAACAGTGGCAACAAACCACATTTCAAATGAGCACCCATCACCACTGTTGGAGAACTATGCTTTGTTAAATACTTTTAATTCTATCAATGCATAAGCACCATAAATGACATAGCATTAGCTTCCAATCATAAAAACAGTAACACTTTGAAGGACCATCCACATAATTGTAAAACAAACCAACTGCACATACCCCTCTACTAGTCCTGTGAAAGAAACATCACAGGTGCAGAATATATGTAAGCCTTCTTTTCCTTTATTGTGATGGTACTTTTATTTTCTTATTTGTAGACTCCTTGCTGTTCGTGTGGTGAACATTCTCAGGAAGTTTGTTAAAGTGGATGTTTTATCTGGATCTTATGTTTGCTCACTGCCAAATTCGATTGAGAAAGACTAATAACCAGATGCACAAATACCAATTGAAGTGATAGTCTACTTTTAGGACTGACTTTTTAAG